>Ga0209415_10000582_pt1 | contig 68340 bp, 60 predicted proteins | sample PeaSoiSIISIP2007_FD_187696 | JGI IMG/M metagenome (GOLD analysis project Ga0209415, IMG submission 187696) | Peat soil microbial communities from Weissenstadt, Germany - SII-SIP-2007 (SPAdes) (version 2) | ecosystem: Environmental > Terrestrial > Soil > Wetlands > Peat | place: Germany...
GGGCCGCCGGTGCCGCCCACCCCATCGAGAAGGTCGGGGCCGAGCTCCGCGCCATGATGCCCTTCATCTCGGCCGGCCGTCAGCGCATCCAGGACGTCTCGGGGGGTTGACCCCGCCGCTGGCCCTGCCTGGTCGGGGCTGATTTCGTCATATCTGTCGATGCCCACGCATCGACCCTCCCCGTACGCTTTGTGTGGTTGTGAGGACGCTCGTCGCGTTCTCAGCCTGACGACGGGGGGCGACCGTGGGGTCGAGAGGTTGGACACGGCGGTCTCGGGGTCTGATGGCACCTCCGGTGACGGTCCGCCGTCGCTCCGTGCTCGGACGGCTCGCCTCCCGGGGAGCCCCCCGGTTGCTCCTGGTCACCCTGGCCATGGTGCTCGGGACCGCCTCGTTGGCCGTCCTCCCGGCCCCGGTCGCCAGTGCCGCCACCCTGTCCGTGACCAACTGCAGCGACTCCGGGTCCGGCTCGTTGCGGGGTGCGGTGTCCAGCGCCTCCGCCGGGGACACCATCGCTTTCTCGGTGTCCTGCCCGCCCGGCTCGCCCATCCTCCTCACGAGCGGCCCGATCACCATTTCCAAGAACCTGACCATCTCCGGGCCCGGGGCCAACCAGTTGGCCGTGAGCGGTGGCAACACCTCCCAGGTCTTCATCGTTGACGCCGGTGTCACCGCCACCATCTCCGGGATCACCGTCGAGGACGGCGCCGCCAACGCCTACTGCCTCGCCGGCTGCTCCAGCTCCGGCGGCGGCATCGACAACTCCGGCACCCTGACCCTCACCGACAGCACCGTGACCGACAGCAACGCCAACGCCGGCTGCGACCTGTCTTGCGGCGCCGCCGGCGGCGGCATCGAGAACGAGAGCACCGGCATCCTGGCGCTCACCGACAGCACCGTGTCGGGCAGCAGCGCCAACATCGGGTGCACGGCCTCCTGCGGCGCCGCCGGCGGGGGCATCGAGAACCTCGGCACCTTGACGCTCACCGACAGCACCCTGTCGGGCAATACCGCCGACGCCGGCTGCGACGCCAGCTGCGGTGCCTCCGGTGGCGGTCTCGACAACCAGAACAGCGCCACCATCGACGCCAGCACGGTGTCGGGGAACGAGGCCAACAACAGCTGCAGCGTCGCCTGCGGCCCCACCGGTGGGGGCATCAACAACGGCAGTACCGCCGGCCTGCTCATCGAGAACTCCACGGTGGCGGACAACTCGGCCAACACCGGGTGCGACACGAACTGCGGCGCCTTCGGCGGAGGCATCTTCGCCGGTGGGGCGGTGGACCTCACCAACAGCACCCTGTGGGGCAACAGTGTCTCCGGCGGATGCTCGTCGGCCTGCGGGAACGCCGGTGGGGGGATCGACGTCGACGGCACGGTCAACTTCGTGGCCACGATCGTGGCCGACAGCAGCGGCGGGGCCGACTGCGCCGGCGTCCCCAGCAGCGACAGCGGCTACAACCTCGACGACGACGGGTCGTGCGGGTTCACGGCCGCCAACCACAGCTTCTCCGACACACCGTCGGGTCTCGACCCCGCCGGCCCCCAGGACAACGGGGGGCCGACCGAGACCGTCGAGCTCCAAGCCACGAGCGTGGCCGTCGACAAGGTGGCCGCCGCCGACTGCCCGTCCACCGACCAGCGCGGCTTCCCCCGCCTCACGCCCTGTGACATCGGCGCCTACGACACCGACGGCTCCGTGGCCTACGGCTCCCAGGTCCACGACGTCATCGAGGTGGAGACGAGCCCCGCCTACGCTGACGACCCGGTCAACATCGACTCCCAACAGCTCGAGAACAGCTGCATCGGGGGGATCACCTTCGAGACCCTCCAGCAGGGGTCGACGAGGGCGCCGCGGACGGGCGTCAACTCCATCTCGACCTACCTCGACGACGACGGGAACGTCACTGTGATCGTCGACGGTCAGGAGTGCTCCCCGGGGACCGACCTCATCGAGGCCGACCTCATCGAGGCGCCGTACCTGACGGCCACCACCGAGTTGGTGGTCCAGCCCCCGAACGTCACCGCCCCCGGCGTGAGCGACTACCCCTCGACCGAGGTCGAGACGGGCAACAGCCCCGACAGCGGCAACTCCGACGTCTACACCGTCTTCTACGTGGAGACCGACCCCGTCTACGCCGACCAGCCCGTCGAGATCTCCTCGGCCCAGCTCGACAACCGCTGCGGCCAGGGTTGGCGCTGGGAGCCGGGCGTCGGCGCTCCCATCAACCAGGCCTCGGGCACCATCGAGGCCACGGGCACCCTCGACAACGATGGCAACGCCGAGTTCGTCTTCAAGGGAGCCTCGTGCGCCCCCGGAACCTCGACCGTGGTGGCCGACGTGGAGGCGGGGACCCACCCGACCTACACCACGTCGTTCACCGTCGTCGCCCCGCAGGTGACGCTGCCCACCGGCGGCGGCGGGGGTACGACGACGACAAAGAAGGGGAAGGGGAAGGGGCACAAGCACGGGCACAAGCCCGTCGGCACCACGCCGGCCCCCACTCCTCCGGCCATGATCGTGACGGCCAGCCCCGATCCCCTGGTGGAGACGGGTCTCTCCGACGCCAACGCGCCGACGACCACGGCCCAGCTCAACATCACGAAGTCCGACGACGCCTACCCGGACCCCGGCAGCTCGAATCCCCCGACGCTCGGTGAGGATCTGGGCTGCGACCCGTACCTCACGTACACCATCACGGTGACGAACTCCGGAACGTCGGCCGTGAACGGCGTGGTGGTGACCGACAGCTTCTCGACGAACACCACCGACTTCTCCAGTGACACCTACTCGTCCACCACGGCCGGCGGGGCATCGGACACGAACCCATCGGGCACCGGTGCCGGCTACAACGACATCCATGACACGGTGGACCTGCCGAGTGGTTCGTCGATCGTCTACACGGTCGACGCCGTCATCAACTTCGACAGTTTCTTCAACGTCGAGTCGCCGTCGATATCCAACACCGCCACCATCACCCCGCCCACGGGCACCACTCTCAGCACCCCGCCCTCCAACACGTCCGCCACCGACCAGGACGTGCTGAACTTTTCGGAATGTGGCTAGGCACCGCTGACGCTGGGCACCGCTGCGCCTGAGGCTCATCGGTCGGGATACTGTCGGGCGTGCCTGTCGACCCCTCCTTCGCCGCCCTGCCGCTCGAGGAGGTGAGGGCGGCCGCCCTGGAGAAGGCGGCCGGGTTGGGGTGCTCCCACGCCGAGGTCCGGATCGAGCGGATCCGGTCCCAGGTCGTCGTGGTCAGAGACGGCCTGGTGCAGACGACGGTGGACGACACCGAGATCGGGTTGGGCCTGCGGGTCGTCCGCGACCGCTCGATGGGGTTCGCCGCCACCGTCGAGCTCCACCCCGACGCCGCCGTGGCCCTGGCCGAGCGGGCCGTCGAGATGGCGGTGGCGACGGCACCGGCGCTGGCCGTCCCCGTCGATCTGGCCGCCGAACCGGCCCACGGGGAGGTGGAGTGGTCCTCGCCCTACGAGATCGATCCGACCACGGTGGCGGTGGCCGACAAGGTGGCCGTCCTCGGTGACTGGAGCGCCCGGCTCCTCGCCCACGGAGCCGTCGACCACGTCACCGCCATGGTGCTGGCCGTGGTGGAGGACAAGCAGTTCGCCGACCTCTCGGGGACGGTGACCACCCAGCGGCGCGTCCGGATGCACCCGGTCGTCGAGGCCTTCGCCGTCGACGGGGCCACGGGGTCGTTCGAGTCCATGCGCACCCTGGCCCCCCCGGCCGGCCGGGGCTGGGAGTACGTCACCGGCGGGAGTTGGGACTGGGACACCGAGCTGGCGCGGCTGGGCGACCTCCTGGCCGAGAAGATCACCGCCCCCACGGTGGAGGCCGGGACCTACGACCTCGTCATCGACCCCAGCAACCTCTGGCTCACCATCCACGAATCCGTCGGCCACGCCACCGAGCTCGACCGGGCCCTCGGCTACGAGGCCGCCTACGCCGGGACGTCGTTCGCCACCATCGACCGGCTGGGGTCGCTGCGCTACGGGTCGCCGGCCATGAACGTGACGGGGGACAGGACCACCCCGCACGGGCTGGCCTCCGTCGGCTACGACGACGAGGGGGTGGCGGCCCAATCCTTCGACATCGTGAAGGAGGGGGTCCTCGTCGGCTACCAGCTCGACCGGAGGATGGCGGCCGAGAACGACCTGGGTCGGTCCAACGGGTGCGCCTTCGCCGATTCCCCCCTCCACGCCCCCATCCAGCGGATGGCCAACGTCTCGCTGGCCCCGGCCCCGGGGGCGGGGCCCACCACCGACGAGCTGATGGCCGGTGTGGACTCAGGTGTCTACGTCGTCGGCGACAAGAGCTGGTCCATCGACATGCAGCGCTACAACTTCCAGTTCACCGGCCAGCGCTTCTACCGGATCGACCACGGCCGGCTGGCGGGGCAGCTGCGCGACGTGGCCTACCAGGCGACGACCACCGACTTCTGGGGGTCCCTCGACGCGGTGGGGGGGACCACCACCTACGTCCTCGGCGGCGCCTTCAACTGCGGGAAGGGTCAGCCCCCCCAGGTGGCCCCGGTCAGCCACGGCTGTCCCTCGGCGCTCTTCCGGGGCGTCAACGTCTTGAACGCCCGGGCCGAGACCGGCCGATGAGCGACGGCGACCGGCTCCCGGCGGCATCGGACGTCGTCGAGCGGGCGCTCTCTCTGTCGCGTGGCGACGACTGTGTGGTCATCGTCGGTGATGGCAGTGAGGCCGACGTGCGCTTCGCCAACAACACCACGACCACCAACGGCCTCCGACGCGACCGGCGCGTGACCGTCGTGAGCTTCCTGCGTCGTCCGGGTGCCGGTGGCGGTGCCGACGGTGGTGCCGGCGGTGGCGTGGCCGTGGGGGTGGCCAGCCGGGGCGGGGCCGTCGACGTCGCCGAGCTGGTCCGGTTGAGCGAGGCCGACGCCGCCGACGCCGCCCCGGCCGACGACGCCGTGGCGCTGGTGGAGGGCGCCGGGGAGGATCCCGCCTTCGGCGCGCCACCGGTCCTCACCGACGAGCGCAGCATCGACGGCGTCGTCAGGTCCCTGGCCGACGCCTTCACCCGGGCCCGGTCGGCCGGGCACGTCCTGGCCGGATTCGCCTCGCACCGGGTGGACACGACCTACCTGGGTTCGTCCACCGGGCTCCGGCGCCGCCACGAGCAGCCGGCCGGCACCCTCCAACTCGTGGCCCGCAGCGCCGACGGGACCCGGTCGACGTGGGCCGGGGCGGGGACCTCGTGGTTCGACGACGTCGAGATCGACGCGCTCCACGACCGTCTCGTGACCAGGCTGGCCTGGGCCGGGCGGAAAGTGGACCTCCCGGCCGGGCGCTACGAGACGCTCCTGCCCCCCGACGCCACCGCCGATCTCATGGTGGTGCTGTCCCAGGCCCTCTCGGGGCGCGACGCCGAGGACGGGCGCAGCCCCTTCTCGGCCCCCGGCGGCGGGACCCGGCTGGGGGAGACCCTGTCGTCCCTCCCCTTCACCCTGCGCAGCGACCCGGTCGAGCCCGGTCTCGAGTGCGCGCCGTTCGTCGTGGCCACGGCGTCGGGCACCGACGTCTCGGTCTTCGACAACGGCCTGCCCGTCGGGCCGACGGCGTGGGTCGGGGACGGGAAGCTGGCGGCGCTGGAGTACCACCGCGCCGCCGCGGCGCGCGCCGGCACGGTGGCCCGGCCCCCGGGTGAGAACCTCGTCCTCGAGCTCCCCGGCGCCACCGACTCGCTCGACGACCTCCTGGGGCGGACCGAGCGGGGATTGCTCGTCACCTGCCTCTGGTACATCCGCGAGGTCGACCCCGTGACCCTTCTCGTCACCGGTCTCACCCGCGACGGCGTCTACCTGGTGGAAGGGGGAGAGGTGGTGGGGGCGGTGAACAACTTCCGCTTCAACGAGAGCCCCATCGACGTCCTGGCCCGGACGACGGAGGCCGGGCGGACCACACGGGCGCTGTCACGGGAGTGGGGCGACTGGCAGAGCCGGACGGCCATGCCGGCGCTGCGGGTGGCCGACTTCAACATGAGCTCGGTCAGCCCCGCCACCTGAGGGGCCCAGCCACCCGAGGGCCTAGTCTGCGCCGGTATGCCCCGGACCGAGACCGAGACCGAGACCGAACACGTCGACGTGCTCATCGTCGGTGCCGGTCTCTCCGGTGTCGGCGCCGCCTGCCATCTCCAGGCCGAGTGCCCGGGGAAGACCTTCGCCATCCTCGAGGCACGGGGCAGCAGCGGTGGGACCTGGGACCTGTTCCGGTACCCGGGAGTCCGCTCGGACTCGGACATCTTCACCCTGGCCTACTGCTTCCGGCCGTGGGAGGGGACGAAGGCCATCGTCGACGGGCCCTCGATCCTGCGGTACATCCGGGAGACGGCCCGCCAGCGTGGGATCGACGGAAGGATCCGGTACCACTCCCGCGTGGTGAACGCCGCGTGGTCCTCGGCCGAGGCCCGGTGGACGATCACCGTCGAGCGCGCCGACGCCGGTACCACCGAGCAGATGACGTGCGGCTTCCTGTACGGGAACACCGGGTACTACCGGTACGACGCCGGGTACACACCCCGTCTCGAGGGCCGTGAACGCTTCCGGGGCCGGATCGTCCATCCCCAGGACTGGCCCGACGACCTCGACTGGACCGACGAGCGGGTGGTGGTGATCGGCAGCGGCGCCACGGCGGTGACCCTGGTCCCGGCGCTGGCCCGTCAGGCGCGGCACGTGACCATGCTGCAACGCTCACCGAGCTACATCGCGTCGGTCCCGGGCCGCGACCCGGTCGACGATCTGGTGCGCCGGGCCCTTCCCCCGGGAGCGGCCGGCCGGGTCGTCCGGTGGAAGAACGTGGTGATCACGTGGCTGATCTTCCAACTCAGCCGCCACGCCCCCACGCTGATGACCAGGTGGCTGCGCGGTGGCGTGGCCCGCCAGCTCCCGGACGGTTACGACGTCGACACCCATTTCACCCCCGCCTACCGACCCTGGGACCAGCGCCTGTGCTTCGCGCCCGACGGCGATCTCTTCCAGGCCATCAGCGACGGCCGGGTGTCGGTGGTCTCGGACCGGATCACCTCCTTCACCGAGACGGGCCTGCTGCTCGAGTCCGGCGAGGTCCTCGAGGCCGACGTGGTGATCACCGCCACCGGCCTGACCCTGCTGATTCTCGGCGGGATGACGATCGTGGTGGACGGGCGGACCGTCGACATCCCGGAGACGGTGGCCTACAAGAGCCTCATGCTCTGTGAGGTGCCCAACCTGGCGTTCACCTTCGGGTACACGAACGCGTCGTGGACACTGAAGAGCGATCTCTCGGCCCGGTACGTGGGCCGGCTCCTCAAGCACATGGACGAGCACGGGTACTCGGCGTGCACGCCGATGGCGCCCGATCCGTCGTCGCCGACGGAGCCGTATCTCGACCTCTCGTCGGGTTACGTCCGACGCTCCGGGGGAGCGTTCCCGAAACAGGGGACGACACCACCGTGGCGGGTCCGTCACAACTATCCTGTCGACGTCCTGACGTTCCGGTACGGCCGCGTGGACGACGGGGTCAGGTTCTCGGGTCCGGTGGAGCCGCCGTCACATAGACTGGTCGGCTTTGCTCGCCCGACTCCCCCTCTCCGATCCCGGTGACCCCGACACCCGTTCGCCGGTCCGCTTCCTCGTCTGGTTGGCGCGCCGGCAGCTCCGCACCGTCGTGGGCGGCGGTGTCTTCGGTGCCGTCTGGATGGGGGCCCAGAGCCTGATCCCGGCGGCGCTGGGCGCCGCCGTCGACGCCGTGGTCCGGCGGAACCGGGCCGAGCTGTGGACGTGGTCCGCCGTCGTGCTCGGGCTCGGGATCGTCCAGGCCGTGGCCGGCGTGATGCGCCACCGGCGCGCCGTCACGAACTTCCTCACCGCCGCCGTCCGTGTCCAGCAGCTGGTGGCGCGCCAGGCCAGCGACCTCGGCGGCGACCTCACCCGCCACGTCGACGCCGGAGAGGTGGCCAGCATCGGGACCACCGACGTCCAACGGATCGGCCGCCTCCTCGACGTGAGCGCCCGCGCCACCGGCGCCGTGGTCTCCTACGTGATGGTGGCGGCCCTGCTCTTCGCCTCGTCGGTCCGGCTCGGGCTGGTGCTGGTGATCGGGGCGCCGCTCTTCGCCCTCCTGGTCCTGCCCGTCATGCGACCGCTCGAGCGGCGACAGAGCGCCGAGCGCACGGCGCGTGCCGGGGCGTCCTCGCTGGCGGCCGACACGGTGGTGGGCCTGCGGGTCCTGCGCGGGCTGGGCGGGGAGGAGGTCTTCGCCGACCGCTACGCCGAGGCCTCGCAGGACGTGCGCGCCGCCACCGTCCGCACCGCCCTCACCCAGTCAGTGCTCGACGCCTTCCAGGTCTTCGTGCCCGGTGCCATCCTCGTCGCCGTCACCTTCATCGGGTCCCATCTGGTCCTGTCCGGCTCCATCTCGTCGGGGCGGCTGGTGGCCTTCTACGCCTACGCCGCCTTCCTGACCCTGCCCGTCCAGACCCTGATCGAGGCGGCCACCCGGTGGTCGGCGGCCACGGTGGCGGCCGGACGGGTGCTCACCGTGCTGCGGCGGCGGCCGGATCTGGCGCGCCCGGTGGAGCCGGCGGCCGAGCCACCGGTCGGTCCCCTGGCCGACCCGGAGACGGGACTGGTGGTCGAGCCGGGCCGGCTCACCGTGGTGGTGGCCGTCGATCCCGAGGAGGCGAGCGCCCTGGCGGCGCGGCTGGGTCGCTACGTCGACGGTCCCGGCGACGGCGTGGCCCTGGCCGGGACGGCGCTCGCCGACCTGCCGTTGGCGGTGGTGCGCCGCCGGGTCCTGGTGGTCGACCGCGAACCTCAGCTCATGGCCGGCACCCTGGGCGACGCCGTGGACGTGCCGGCGTTCCGTGCCGACGGCGCCACCACGCCGCGGCCGACGGTGGTCGAGGCCCTCGACGCCGCCGCCGCCGCCGACATCGTCGAGGGCCTGGCCCAGGGTCTCCAGACCGAGCTCCCCGAACGCGGGCGGACCCTGTCGGGGGGCCAGCGACAGAGGATCGTTCTGGCGGCGGCGTTGCGGGCCGACCCCGAGGTCCTCGTCCTGGACGAGCCGACGAGCGCCGTGGACGCCCACACGGAAGCCGACATCGCCACCCGCCTGCACCGCGTGCGGGTGGGGCGGACCACGGTGGTCCTCTCGACGAGCCCCTTCCTCCTGGAGCACGCCGACGTCGTGGTCTTCCTGGACGGGCGGGTGCGAGCACTCGGCCGTCACGACGATCTGCTGCGGTCGGAGCCGCGCTACCGACGGCTCGTCGCCAGGGGCCAGCCGTGAGCGCGCCGGGCACCTCCTTCGACCAGTCCGGCATCCTGCCGGTGGCGTCGGGCCGGGCGTCGTGGCGCCACCTGCGCCGCCTCCTGAACGAGCAGCGCCGCCCCGTCACCACCGTGCTCGTCATCCAAGCGGTCGCCAGCTCCGCCGGCCTGGTCGGTCCGAAGGTGCTCGAGGACGTCATCAACAACGTGACCAGGAGCGGGGGGGCGGGCCGGATCGACACCGCCATCCTCATCTTCGCCGCCGCCCTGGTGGTGCAGACGGTGCTCACCGGCGTGAGCCGCGGACTCGGGGCCGTTCTCGGAGAACGGGTCCTAGCCCGCCTGCGCGAGCAGTTCGTCGCCCGCGTCCTCGACCTCCCTCTCGGCGTCGTCGAGCGGGCCGGCTCCGGTGACCTGCTCACCCGGGCGTCGACCGACGTGGACGACCTCTCCTACACCGTGCGCGCCGGGCTCCCGCAACTCCTGGTGGCCAGCGTCACCGCCGTGCTGGCCATGGCCGCCCTGCTGTGGACGGCGCCTGTTCTCGGGTTGGCCCTCGTGCCGAGCATCCCGCTCCTGGCCGTCGGGACGCGCTGGTACCTGCGGCGCGCCCGCAGCGCCTACCAGGGGGAGATGGCGGCGTACGCCCGGGTCAACAGCGACATCCAGGAGAGCGTGGCCGCCGGGCGCACCATCGAGGCCTTCCGCCTCGGACCGTCGCGGACGGCGCAGACCGACCGCCACATCAAGGAGTGGATCGCCTGGGAGCGCCGGACGCTGGGTCTGCGGACCGTCTTCTTCGGGGTCAGCGAGGTCGGGTACGTCATCCCGCTGGTCCTGACCATCCTGCTCGGCGGCCTCCTGCACATCAGCGGGGGTCTGTCGGTGGGAGCCGTCACCGCCGCCGCCCTCTACGCCCAGCAGCTGATCGGACCGGTGGACACGCTGCTGGCGTGGATGGACGAGGTCCAGGTGGCCTCGGCCTCGCTGTCGCGGGTGCTCGGGGTCCACGAGATCGACCCGGCGCCGACCACGGCGGACGAGCCGGTCGACGAACAGGTCGCGGCGCGGGCTCTCGCCTACGCGTACAACGAGGGCCACGACGTCCTGCGGGGCGTCGACCTGGCGCCGGTGCCCGGGGCCCGGGTGGCCGTCGTGGGCCCGAGCGGGGCGGGGAAGAGCACCCTCGCCCTCCTGCTCGCCGGCATCTACGCGCCCCGCTCCGGGCGGGCCACCGTGGGCGGGGTCGACTCGCACCTGATCCCCCCGGGACGGCTGCGGCGCGAGATCGCCCTCGTCACCCAGGAGCACCATCTCTTCGCCGCCTCGATCCGCGACAACCTCCGGCTGGTGGTCCCCGACGCCGGCGACGAGGAGCTCTACGCCGCGCTCGACGCCGTCGACGCCGGCGATGCCGTCCGGGCCCTGCCCGACGGCCTCGACACCCGGATCGGCTCGGCCGGCTCGGTCCTGGCCCCGGGCGTGGCCCAGCAGATCGCCATCGCCCGGCTCGTCCTGGCCGATCCCCACACCCTGGTCCTCGACGAGGCCACCTCGCTGCTCAACCCCGGCGCCGCCCGCCACCTCGAGCGCTCCCTGGCCCGGCTGCTCAAGGGTCGGACGGTGATCGCCATCTCCCACCGGCTGCACACGGCCAACGACGCCGACCTGGTGGCCGTCGTCGAGGACGGCAGGATCACCGAATTCGGCGGCCACGACGAGCTCCTGGCCGCCTCGGGTGCCTACGCCGCCCTGTGGCGGTCGTGGCAGGGTGGCGTGTCGTGACCAGCCTCGACCCGCGCACCCCAGTCCTCGTCGGGGTGGGGACCGCCCACGGCGACGACGAGGCGGTCGTGCTGATGGCGGCCGCTCTCGAGGCGGCGTCCGGCGACGCCGGCTCGTCGTCGCTCCTCGGTGCCGTCGACCGGGTCTCGGTGCCCCAGGGGACGTGGTCGTATCCCGACCCCGCCCGCTTGGTGGCGGCGCGCGTCGGGGCCCGGGGGGCGCGGACCTGTCTCGGCCGGGTGGGGGTCCCCCAGCAGACCCTGGTGAACGAGGCGTTGCGGGCCATCGCCGCCGGCGACTGCGCCGTCGCCGTGGTGGTGGGAGGAGAGGCGCGCGCCCGGGCCCGGCGGGCCGAGCTCGCCGGCACCGTCGCCGCCGAGACCCCGCAGCCCGGCGCCGTGCCCGATGTCGTGATGGACCGCGAGGACGACTTCATCGCCCGTCCGGAGATCGACGCCGGGTTGGTCCAGCCGGTGCTCCAGTACGCGTTGATCGAGAACGCCCTGGGGGCGGCCGAGGGGCAGGGGGTCGACGGACAGCGGACGGCGATCGCCGAGCTGTGGGCGAGGTTCAACGTCGTGGCCCGGTCCAACCCCGATGCCGCCTTCGGCTCGGCGCGGTCGGCCGCCGAGCTGGCCACGCCTTCGGTCACGAACCGACCGTTGGCCTTCCCGTACAACAAATGGCACGCCAGCCAGTGGACCGTCGATCAGGCGGCCGCCCTGGTGCTGTGTTCGGTCGAGGCGGCCCGGGCCCACCACGTCCCCGTCGATCGGTGGGTCTTTCCGCTGGTCGGTCTGGACGCCGGCCACGCCCTCTCCCTCAGCCGGCGCCGGGATCCCCACCGCTGGCCCGCCATGCGCATCCTGGGTCGGGCGGCCGCCGATCGGATCGGCCGACCACTCGACGAGGTGGAACACGTCGAGCTCTACTCGTGCTTTCCCTCGGCGGTCCGTGTCCAACAGCGCGAGCTCGGGCTCCCGCTCGACGGGACGCCGACGGTGACGGGAGGGATGGCCTTCGCCGGCGGGCCCTTCAACAACTTCGTCTACCAGGCCACCGCCGCCATGGTCCCGCTCCTGCGGACGCGGCCGGCCGCGCTCGGACTCGTCACCACCGTCTGCGGGTTGCTGACGAAGCCGGGCCTGGCCGTGTGGTCGGCCACGCCCGACGGCCGGCCCCCACGGCTGTCGGACCTGGCCGCCGAGGCGGCGGCCGCCACCGCGGCGGTCGCCGTGGCCGACGGACATCACGGGCCGGCCCGGGTGGTCACCGCCACCGTCAGCTACGCGGGCATGGAGGCGGCCCGCACCTTCGTCCTGGCCGAGGCGGCCGCCGGCCGCCGCTGCGTCGCCTCGAGCGACGACCCCGGTCTGGCGCAGGCGGCGATCTCCGGTGCCCTGATCGGCACCGACGTCCGGATCAGTGGCACCCGGGTCGAGCCCTGAGGGCGGGGCGTGGGGGCCCCGGCGGCGGTCTTGACACGGCTAACGTCGTTAACCATACTGGCTACCAGCGTTAGCCCCCCGACGGGGGCGTCACCGGGAGGAGAGAACGATGGACACGGCGGCCGGCTACAGGGAACCGGGGTTTCTCACCAGGCGGATCATGAACCCCTTCGTCCTCATCATGATGCGGGTGGGTATCAGTGTCTGGGGGAGCCGGATCCTGGAGGTCCGGGGGCGCCGGAGCGGCATTGTGCGGCGGACGCCGGTGAACCTGCTCGACGTCGAGGGACGGCACTACCTGGTGTCACCCCGAGGTGAGACGCAATGGGTCCGCAACGTCCGTTCGGACGGCGGCCGCCTGGTCCTGATCCTCGGTCACCGTCGCCAGGAACAGTTCGCCGAGGAGCTGCCCGACAGCGAGAAGGTCCCGATCCTCCGCGCCTATCTCCGGAGGTGGAAGATGGAGGTCGGAGTGTTCTTCGGCGGTGTCACCGCCGACTCCGAGGAGGACGACGTGTTGCGCATCGCCGCCGACCACCCTGTCTTCGTCCTCGCCCCCGCACCGCGCTGAGATGGGCACTTTCGGCGTGGTGGCGGCCGGCAAGACCGTCCTGATCCTGTCGGCCGGCCACCGGCACGGGGCCGACGCCGCCGACCGGGCGGGATCGACGTCGTGACCCCGGGTCGGCCGACGTCCGGTGACGCGCTGCTCGGCGATGGTCTGCTCCCCGGTGAGCGGCCCCGACCCGATCGCCGGTCGGCGCGCCCGGACCGCGTGGCGCAGACCGTCGTGGTGGCCCGTCGCCTTCTGGAGGAGCAGGGGCCGGGAGCGCTCACCATGCGCCGACTGGCCGACGAAATGGGTATCCGGGCGCCCTCGCTCTACAAGCACTTCGACGGCAAGGCGGCGGTCGAGTCGGCCATCATCGAAGACGCCCTGTTCGACATCGGCGACGTGACCCACCGCGCCGTCCGCCAGCCCGGCACCGTGAGCCCCCTGGTGAGCCTCCTCACCGCCTACCGCGCCTACTGCCGGGCGCACCCGAATCTCTACCGGCTCGCCGTCTGCGGGCGCTTTCCCCGCCAGAGCCTGCCGCCCGGCCTGGAGGAGTGGGCCGGCAACCCGTGGTTCGTGGTGGCCGGTGACGCCCATCTGGCCCAGGCACTCTGGTCCTTCGCCCACGGGATGGTGATCCTCGAGCTCGACGACCGGTACCCACCGGGCTCCGACCTCGACCGCACCTGGCGGGCCGGCGCCGCCGCCTTCGAACGCTCGGCGGGGCCGGTCTAAGGGTCTGCGTCGGCCGCTTGACTATTACGAATTCCGGAATAGTATGCGGGCAGGACGACGATCGGACCGGTGATGGCGTCGAAACGATTGGGCCGAACCCAGGATCCGACGATCCTGGTCCTCACCAGCCTCTCGGGAGGACCGAAACACGGCTACGCCGTGATCAAGGACATCGAGGAGATGAGCGGCGTCTCCTTCGGGCCGGGCACGCTCTACGGGGTCCTGGCCCGCTTGGAGGAAGAGGGGATGGTGGAGCCGCTGCCCGCCGAAGGGAACCGGCGCCCCTACCGGATCACCGCCCAGGGGGCGACCGTGCTGCGTGAACGGCTGGCGGCCAACGTCAAGGTGGCCACCATCGGATTCGGGCGCCTCGGGACGCTGGGCGCATGACCGCTGACCCCGTCGAGCTGGCCCTGCGCTGCTACCCGAGATGGTGGCGAGAGCGCTATACCGACGAGATCCGCTCCGTGGTGGGCGATCTCACCGAGGACGGCCGGCCGCGCTGGGCCGTCACGCTGAACCTCCTGCGGGGCGCCCTGCGGGCCAGGACGCGGGCGGTGGGGATGCCCCCCGTCTACGACCTGTGGTGCACCCGGGCCCGGTTGGCCATCGCCACGGCGACGTTGCCGTGGGTCCTGATGGGTCCACTGGTCCTCATGGTCATCGGCGGGCAGCGCCTGCAATCGACGGCCGGGAGGATCTTCCCCGGGCAACTCTCGATCACGGGCGGGAGCAACCAGCTGATCCTCGGGAGAGGACTACCCACCCCCGCTCCGCCGCTCACCGTGGCCGGATCGGTGGCCTGGTACGCCAACGTGGCCATGCTCGTGCTGTTCCTGCTCACCCTTTTCGTCCTCTTCGCCGGGTGGACCGGGTTCACCGGTGCCATCAAGCGCTCGGCCGTCCCCCACCGGCGGCGCCTCTCGCTGCTCGCCTGGGCGCCCGGCTTCTCGATCCTGGCCGATCTCGTCCTGAGCGTCACCATGGATGTGCTCATGCCACACTCCTGGCGCACGAGCGGTGGCCGGCCACCCGTTCCCATGGGCGGGCACCCGGCCGTGGCCCACGCACTGGGCACCGCATTGGGCGTCGTGGCCGTCGTCGGATGGCTCGCCTCCATCGTCTGCGTGGCGGTGGCGGCCACGCGCGCCGACGTCTCCCCGCTCGACCTCCGCTTCGGCAAGAGCGTCTCCCTCGTGGTGGCGACGCTGCTCACCCTCACCCTGGCCGCTTACGCGACGTGGGGCATCGGTCTCATCGTGCAATCACACCAGGCCGTCCACGGTCGGTTCACCACCATCTCCTACACCCACCAGGACCTCTGGCCCCTGATGCTGGTCGCCCTCCTGCTGGTCGTCACGCTGTCGGCGTTCGGCGCATCGGCGGCCAGGCGATCGTGGAGGGTCGTCGCCCTCGGGCCCTGACCCGCCCTCGCAGCGCGACGAGGAAGCCGAGCTGCCACCGAACCGTCAGCGGCGCCCTCGTGCCGGCGGCGCCGGGCGGTCAGGTGAGGGTGAAGACGGTGGTCGCCGTGATCCGCGACGTCGTTCCCTTCGAGACGACGGTGTGGGCGCCCATGGCACCGGCCGTGGCCTTGCCCGGAATCGTCCCCGTGCAGAAGAAGGTGCCGTCATCGCCGGCCTGTGTCTTGCAGAGCGCCACCGATGCCGGATGGCCCGCCCCCAGCCCGGTCCCGTAGCCGACCTTGACCGTCTCGCCGGGGCTGAACCCTTGGCCCGAGACGCCGACGACGGTGCGGACCGGACCGGCCGCCGGTGACACGGAGACCGCCGGTGTCGGCAGGGTGTACGCGAACCGGGTGGAGGGACCCGTCGGGCTCGTCCCCCCCGGTGTCGTGACGGTGACGTCGACGGTGTCGACCTCCTCTCCGGGGGGCGACACCACCGTGATCGACGTGTCGTCGTTGACGGTGAAGCCCACCGCCGTGCCGCCGAACTCGACCATGGTGGCGCCGGTGAAGTTTGCTCCCGTGATCGTCACCGTCGTCCCGCCGTCGATGGGGCCGCTGTTCGGACTCAACGCGGAGACCGACGGAGCGGCGACGAACGTGAACTGATCGATCGTGCTCGGAGCACTGGGGCCCCCTGCCGTCGTGACGGTGACGTCCACCGTGCCCGGACCTGTGGCCGGTGACACCGCCGTGATCGAGGTGTCGCCGACCACCACGAAGCTCGCCGCCGCGGCCGATCCGAAGTCGACCGCCGTGGCGCCGGTGAACCCGGTGCCGGTGATCGTCACACTCGTCCCACCCGACGCCGGACCGACGTTCAACGAGATGCCGGTGACCCGCGGGACGGGAACGAACGTCGGTCCGAGGACGAGGTACGCGTTGTTCGAGGAATTGGAGATCTCGTTGCCGTACCCGTCGACGGCCGAGAACGTCGGATCGACCGCCGGTGCGCTCGAGAGCACCGCCGAGGACACCACCGCGCCGGTGAAGTCCCACGTCACACCGACCCACGCCGAATAGGTGGTGGACCGGCCGCCGCGCCCACTCCCGGCGCAGGTGGTCTGCAGATGGACGTCACCCATCGGGAACCCGTTGGTGGCGTCGCCGGTCGTATCGAATCCCGTCGCAAAGGCCTGTTCCTGGATGCCGCCGCACGAATGCCCGAGGACGGAGAAGGCGGTGGACGGGGGAAGAAGCAGCGGCGTCGCCGTCGCAGCACCGGCGGCCGAGACCACGCCCAGGAGCATCATGGCGGAAACGACCCCGCCGACCGTCAGCTTGCGTGCCATCGTCCAGGCCCCCTCCGCTCGCGCCGTTCCGCGTCCCACGATATTGTCGCCCTCCGCCCGTTACGGATTCGTGAAGGAGCGGGCCGGCTCCCGGGCGCGCCGAGGACCGATGACTTCCGGCCGGCGGCCCCGTCCAACCGTTGATGGCAGAAGGCTTGCTCGAGTCCCCCGCGGTAGTGTCCGGTGCCGTGGCCGTCCGCGAGGCCCCCCTGGCCCCATCCGACCTGGAGCCCTACCGCCGGGAGCTGACCGGCTACTGCTACCGGATGCTGGGCTCCGGCCTCGAGGCCGAGGACGCCGTCCAGGAGGCGATGCTTCGGGCCTGGCGCAACGCCGAGCGGTTCGAGGGACGCTCCAGCGTGCGCTCCTGGCTCTACCGGATCGCCACCAACGTCTGCATCGACATGCACCGTCACGTCCAGCGCCGGGCCCGGCCCATGGAGATGGGCCCGGCCTCGGCCCCGGAGGAGTCTCTCCTCGGCCCCATGATGTCCGAGGCGACGTGGGTGACCCCGTTCCCCGACGCCGGCGTCGCCCCGGAAGGCGCCGATCCCGCCGAGATCGCCCAATACCGCGAAACGATCCGTCTCGCCTTCGTCACCGCCCTCCAGCACCTTCCGGCCCGCCAGCGCGCCGCCCTGATCCTCTGCGAGGTGCTGAGCTGGCAGGTGGCCGAGGTGGCCGAGCTCCTCGACACGAGTGTCCCCGCCGTCAACAGCGCGCTCCAGCGGGCGCGGGCCACGCTGCACGCCCTGCCCCCCGAGACCCACCCCGATGTTCTCGACGGCGCCGACGCCGAGTTGCTCGAGCGCTACGTGGACGCCTTCGAGCGCTACGACATCGACGGCCTGGTGACACTTCTGCACGAGGACGCCGTCCAGTCCATGCCGCCGTTCGCCATGTGGATCCGGGGCGCGGCCGACATCGGCCGGTGGATGGTCCAGCCCGGGCCGAGCGAATGCCGGGGCTCCCGACTGGTCCCCACCTCGGCCAACGGCTGCCCGGCCTACGGGCAGTACCGGCCGGATCCGGCCGGCGGCCACGCGCCGTGGGCACTGCAGGTGCTCGAGATCTCAAAGGGGAGGATCACCGGGATGTCCTTCTTCCTGGCCTTCTTGGACCCCGAGCGTCTCTTTCCCCAATTCGGCCTGCCCCTCCACCTCGATGCGTAGACCGGTCAGCTCGAGCAGCGTCCGCAGCGCCGGCGAGAGCTCGGTGAGGACGACCGCCCCCCCGAGGCGCCGGGCCAGCAGGGCCAGGCGGGCCACGTCGTCCACGGCCCCGAGATCCGGCATCCCCGGTCCGGTCAGCACCCAGCACCCCACCTCGGCGCCGTCGGGGCCCACCACAGTGACCCGGCACCACAGCTCGACGACGGCCATCACCGGGGTGGACGGAGAATGGGACGCGATCTCATCGACCCGTCATCGCCCGTCGTCCGGGTCTACCGAATGCCGTGGGTCCCCGGTGGGGGCGAGAGCGCAGGAGGACCGATGACATCGGACCCCGCCGGCCGTCGAAGCAGATGACCAACGTCCACCGGATCGAAGGAGCAGCAATGCCTACCCGTGACAGCGCCCCCGTTGGATCGCCGTGCTGGACCGACCTGTGGACCTCGGACGTCGAAGGCAGCCGGAGGTTCTACGGCGATCTGTTCGGCTGGGAGGCCGAGGAGCCGAGCCCGGAGTTCGGCGGCTACTTCATGTTCACCCGCAACGGAGTCCCCACGGCGGGCGCCATGGGCGAGATGGGCGACATGCCGGCCACCAACACCTGGAAGGTCTACCTGGACACCGACGACCTGGCCAAGACGCTCGAGGCCGCCCAGGCCGAGGGCGCCCAGGTCATCTCGCCCGCCATGCCGGTGGCCGACCTCGGCAGCCAGGCCGTGCTCATCGACCCGACGGGCGCCCAGCTCGGCGCCTGGCAGCCCGGGACCTTCCCGGGGTTCTCCGTCCTCAACGAGCACGGCGCCCCGAGCTGGTTCGAGCTACACACCAGGGAGTACGACAGGGCCGTCGCCTTCTACCGGTCGGTGTTCCGCTGGGACGTCAACCCGGTCGGCGACAGCGACGACTTCCGCTACTCGACCATGCGCGAGCCGGGCGGCGAGGGCGAGCTGGCGGGGATCATGGACGCCACCGCCTTCCTTCCCGACGGCGTGCCCGCCCACTGGTCGGTCTACTGGGAGGTCGACGACGTCGACGCCACCGTGGCCACGGCCAAGGCCCTCGGGGGCTCGATCGTGATGGACGCCATGGACACCCCCTACGGCCGACTCGCCACCGTGACGGACCCCGCCGGCGCCCCGTTCAAGCTGCGTACCCCGAACGGGTAGGCGGATCTACCGAGTCCGACCCGTCAGCCCGCTCTCCAGTTGCGCGGCGATGAGGGTCCAGCCGTTCGTGTGCCCGTCGACCACCGTCGGTGGGAGCTGTGCGTGATGGATCGTCATCAGTGTGCTCTCATCGCCGTGGGGCTCGAGGGTGACGGTCACGATGCTGTCACGCCGTGGCTCCCAGGTCGAGCAGCTCCAGGTGAACCTGAGTAGCCGCGGTTCGTCCAACTCGAGCGGTTCATGTTAGTAAACACATCTGTTGAATATCGGGGCTGACCGGGGAGCGGCGCGCCCTCCGCCTGCCGTGATCGTCGAGGACGAGAAGGGACTCATCGTGGAGCAGCGTTCTGTCGTGTCGCAACCGGAATGGGTCGAGGCCCGGATGACCCTCCTGGCCAAGGAGAAGGAGTTCACCCACGCACGCGATGAGTTGGCCCGCCAACGTCGGGAACTGCCGTGGGAGTCCGTGGTCAAGGACTACGTGTTCGAAGGCCCCGATGGCCAGGTCACGCTGTCCGATCTGTTCGCCGGGCGCACCCAATTGATCGTCTACCACTTCATGTTCGACCCGGCGGCGGACGAGGGATGTCCGCACTGCTCGTTCTGGGCCGACAACTTCAACGGCGCACCGGTCCATCTCGGCGCCCGCGACGTGACCCTGACCGCTGTCTCTCGGGCGCCCTTCGCCAAGATCGCCGCCTACCGGAGCCGCATGGGCTGGAGCTTCCCGTGGGTCTCCTTCTTCCGATCCGATTTCAACTACGACTTCGGGGTCTCGTTCGCACCCGAGGCGGTTGCCGACCACACCGCCGTCTACAACTTCGGGTCCACGGATCCCGGGCTCGAGGACCGCGAAGGCATCAGCGTCTTCTTCAAGAACGACAGCGGTGAGATCTTCCGTACCTACTCGACGTACGCCCGCGGCATCGACATGGTCAACGGGACCTATCAATTCCTCGATCTCGTACCCCAAGGACGCGACGAACCGGCCGATGCGCCGCAGTTCTGGGTGCGGCGCCACGACGAGTACGGGGAGCCGACGGCCGGCTGAGCCCCCCGTGACGCTGTCGTCGCCGGCCCCGTGGCGTGGCGCAGCCGCTGGCGTCACCGCCGGGGCGTCCGTCTGACCGGTCCGTGTTTGACCGGTCCGCCGTCTCCACCGCCGTCTCCACCGTGTCCACCGTGTCCACCGTCTCTTTGGCGAGGTTTTGATCTTCCGTTGGACGGGAGGAGATTCGACTCTGCCACCGTTTGGTATCGAGGGCACAGGACCAGCCCCTCCGAGCCTTCGGCGACGGGGACCGGTCTGACGGTCCCTCCCGATAAAGGAGTAGGAGATGACGAGTGGAATCGCGGTCACCCCGGAGCGGCTCCGGGAGATCTCAGCGCAGATGAGCACCGGTGCCGCCGACGTCGAGGCGATCCTGTCCCGACTCTCCCGCGACGTGGCACCCGTCCGGTCGGAATGGGTCGGCGCCGCTCAGGAGCAGTTCAACACCCTCTGGGACCGGTTGCAGCAGGACGCCAGTGGGCTTCACGCGGTCCTGACGGGTATCGCCAAGCTCACCCAGAGCGCCGCCACCGCCTACGAGGCCACCGAGCAGAGCATCGCCCAGGCCTTCGACGAGTTCCGCCTCGAGCGCGACACGACCCCGGCCGTTGCGGCTGAGGTCGGTGAGCTCGTCGGCAGCTAAAGGAGAAGGACATGGCTAACGGATTCGAGGTCACCCCGGAGCGGCTCCGGGAGGTCTCTGCGCAGATGAGCACCGGCGCCGCCGACGTCGAGGCGGTCCTGTCCCGACTCGCTCGCGATGTGGCACCGGTCCGGTCGGAATGGGTCGGCGCCGCTCAGGAGCAGTTCAACACCCTCTGGGACCGGTTGCAGCACGATGCGTACGACCTCGACTCGGTGCTCAACGGCATCGCCAAGCTCACCCAGAAGGCCGCCGCCGCCTACGAGGCGACCGAACTGAGCATCGCCCGGTCCTTCGACACTTTCCGCGTGGAGCAGAACTTGGTCCTTGCCGCCGCCGACGGTACGGGTGAGAACTCGGCTGCGAGCAGGGTCGACCTCGTGGACACCGAGGATCTTCATCAGGCTCAGACCGTCGGAGAGGCCGTGGGCCTTTCCGTGCCCGAGTCAGAAGACGTGTCCGGTCAGCCAAGCGTCATGCCGGACGCTCCGGTGGAGGCCACCCACGACGCTGCGACCGTCGAGGTCGTCGAGGTCGTCGAGGTCGTCGAGGTCGTCGAGGTGACAGAGCCCGCAGGAGGCCCCGTCGACGAGTCCAGTCCGTCGGTGGAACAGCCTCGAACCGGCGTACGCCTGCCCTGGACCCGGTTCATGGCGAAGGGCGCTCACAGCTCCGACACGGAGACCACGATCGAGCCCAGACGGCGCGAACGGCGTTTCAAGACGTCTGACCCGAACCTGAAGCCGGGGACCCGGCTGTGCCGGTTGTGCTTTACCGTCGTCGCCCTGCAACCTGAGTACATCGAGACGACGGACACGCACGTCTACGTCTGCTGCCCCTACTGCGGCCGTTCGTTCCCGATCCGCCACAGCGACGTCGAGACGTTGTTCGCGGCGAACGGTTCCGACCAGTCAGTCTGAACAGCGCCACCACGGACGGGCGAACGCCGCGTCCCGACTAGTCGCCGGGTCCCGACTACTGGGCGAGTGCCCCCACCACGTAATTGATGCACGCGCACAGGGCAGCGACGTCCTCGGGATCGATGGCCGGGAACATGGCGATCCGCAGTTGGTTCCGGCCGAGCTTGCGGTAGGGCTCGGTGTCCACGATGCCGTTGGCCCTCAGGACGGCGGCCACCGCGGCGGCGTCGACGGCGTCGACGAAGTCGATGGTGCCCACCACATGGCTCCGATCGGATTCCTTCTCCACGAACGGGGTGGCGAAGTCCGACTGCTCGGCCCAGGTGTAGAGGATCTCGGCCGACCGGTCGCAACGCCCGGCGGTCCACTCGAGTCCGCCCCCGGTCAGCATCCACTCGACCTGTTCGGTCATCAGGAGCACCGTGGCCAGTGATGGCGTGTTGTAGGTCTGGTCCAGCTTGGAGTTGTCGACGCACGTCTTCAGATCGAAGAAGGCGGGGACCCACCGGTCGGACGCCGCCAGCCTGTCGACCCGGTCGAGCGCCGCCGGCGAGAGAAGAGCCAACCAGAGCCCGCCGTCGGAGGCGAAGCACTTCTGCGGGGCGAAGTAGTAGGCGTCGAACTGCGAGGGGTCGACCCGCATGCCGCCGGCCCCCGATGTGGCGTCCACCGCCACCAGCCCGCCGCCGGCGTCGGGCGGCGCCGCTCCCGACGGCCGGGTGATGGTCATGGCCACGCCGGTCGAGGTCTCGTTGTGGGTCAGGGCGTAGAGATCGATGTCGGCGCCGGCCACGGCCTCGGGGTGGGTCCCGGTGGGTGACTCGATGATCCAGGGGTCGTCCAGGTGGGGTGCGGCCTTGGCGGCGGCAGCGAACTTGGAGGAGAACTCACCGAACGACAGGTGCTGGCTCCGCCTCTCGATGAGGCAGAACGTGGCGATGTCCCAGAAGCAGGTGGTGCCGCCATTGCCGAGCACCACCTCGTACCCGTCGGGAAGTCCGAACAGGTCGCTGAGGCCGGCGCGCAGGCGACCCACGACGGACTTGACCGCCTTCTGGCGGTGACTGGTCCCGAGGTAGGTGGGTGCGGCCCGGGCCAGGGCCTCCACCTGGGCCGGGCGGACCTTGGACGGCCCACTGCCGAATCGCCCGTCGGACGGTTTGAGGCCGTCTGGGATGCGGATATCGAAGGGGGCGGTGCTGTCGGGGGCGCGTGTCACGTGTGTAAGCATGGCAGTCATGTCGTCGCTCCACGAAACCACGCCCGCCGCCGCCGCCGGCGCCTCGGCGCCCCGCCGGCGGGTCTCGGCCCGGGTGGCCGCCGTCGCCCCTTCGGCCACCCTGGCGGTGGACGCCAAGGCGAAGGCGCTCCGTGCCGCGGGCGAGGACGTCGTCGGCTTCGGCGCCGGTGAACCCGACTTCCCCACGCCGGCGCACATCGTGGAGGCGGCCATCGAGGCCTGCCGGGTTCCGGCCAACCACCACTACACCCCCACGGGGGGGCTCCCGGCGCTGAAGGAGGCGGTGGCGGCCAAGACGCGGCGCGACTCGGGCTATGAGGTCTCGCCATCCCAGGTCCTCGTCACCAACGGGGCCAAGCAGGCGGTCTACCAAGCCTTCGCCACCTTGTGCGATCCCGGCGACGAGGTCCTCGTCCCGGCGCCGTACTGGACGACCTATCCCGAGGTGATCGCCCTGGCCGGGGGAGTGCCGGTCGACGTCCCCACCACCGAGGACACCGGGTTCCATCTCACCGTCGAGGCTCTCGAACGGGCTCGGACGAGCGCCACCAAGATCGTGCTCTTCGTGTCGCCCAACAACCCGACCGGTGCCGTCTCACCGCCTGAGGACGTCGCCGCCATCGGCCGCTGGGCGGCGGAGCACGACCTGTGGGTGGTGACCGACGAGATCTACGAGCACCTCGTCTACGGAGGACGCCGGTCGGCGTCGATCCCGGTGGAGGTGCCTGAGCTCACGGACCGGTGCGTCGTCATCAACGGCGTGGCCAAGACCTACGCCATGACCGGTTGGCGCGTGGGATGGATGATCGCTCCCCCCGACGTCACCGAGGCGGCGGCCAACCTTCAGTCCCACGCCACCTCGAATGTCTCGAACGTCTCTCAGCACGCCGCCCTGGCCGCTCTGACGGGCGATCTCGGCGCGGCGATGGCCATGCGCGAGATCTTCGACCGGCGCCGCCGCCTGATCCACCGCATGCTGAACGAATGCGAGGGGGTGACCTGCGTCGAGCCGGAAGGGGCGTTCTACGCCTTCCCCTCGGTGCGTGGCCTCTTCGGACGCCGCATCGCCGGGGCCCCCGTCAACTCGTCGGACGAGGTGGCGCAGGTGGCCATCGACGAGGCCAAGGTGGCGGTCGTGTCCGGAGAGGCGTTTGGTGCCCCCGGATACCTCCGGATGTCCTACGCCCTGGGCGACGACGACATCGCCGAGGGCGTCTCACGCCTGGCCAAGCTGTTCGCCACCGCGGAGTAGGAAACGGACATGCGAGAGGACGGATAGCGACCGATGGCACGGGTGCTGGTCACAGAGAAGCTGGCTGAGCGTGGCCTGAGACTGCTCAAAGAGGCCGGGCACGACGTCGATGTCCAACTGGAGCTCACGCCCGAGGCCCTGCTCCAGGTGCTCCCCGGCGCCCATGCCCTCATCGTCCGATCGGCGACCCAGGTGACGGCCGGGGCGCTCGAAGCGGGGACCGACCTGGCCGTGGTGGGCCGGGCCGGCATCGGCCTCGACAACGTGGACGTCGAGGCGGCCACCCGGCGCGGCGTCATGGTGGTCAACGCCCCCCAGTCGAACATCCTGTCGGCGGCCGAGCATGCCATGGCGCTGATGATGGCGCAGGCCCGGAACATCCCCCAGGCCCATGCGGCGTTGGTGGCCGGAAAGTGGGAGCGCTCGAAATGGGAAGGGGTCGAGCTGCACGGCAAGACCCTCGGCGTGGTGGGGCTCGGGCGAATCGGCGCCCTGGTGGCCCAACGGGCCCTGGCCTTCGGGATGCGGCTGTGTGCGTACGACCCCTATGTCTCGCCCGACCGGGCCCGGCACATGGGTGTGGAGCTCATGGCTCTCGACGAGCTGGTGGCCGAGGCCGACTTCATCACCATCCACCTGCCGAAGACGGCGGAGACGGCCGGATTGTTCGGCCGCGACCTCCTGGCCAAGGCCAAGCCCGGTCTCCGGATCGTGAACGCGGCGCGCGGTGGCATCGTCGACGAGGAGGCACTGGCCGAAGCCCTGCGAGACGGGCGGCTCGGGGGGGCGGCGTTCGACGTCTTCGCCACCGAGCCCTGTACCGACTCGCCGTTGTTCGGCCTTCCCCACGTCGTCGTCACCCCGCACCTGGGGGCATCGACGGCGGAGGCCCAGGACAAGGCGGGGGTGACCATCGCCGAACAGGTGATCCTGGCGCTGGCCGGTGACTTCGTCCCCTTCGCCGTCAACGTGGCCGCCACCGAGGTCTCGGAATCGGTGAGGCCCTTCCTGCCCCTGGCCGAACAGCTGGGCCGGTGCTTCGCCTGTCTGAACGACGGTCTGCCCGACCGGCTCGAGGTGGAGTACCAGGGAGGTCTGGCCGGCGCCACGACGGCCATCTTGACCCTGGCTGTCCTGAAGGGGGTCTTCGCGGCGGGGACCGAGGAGCCCGTCTCCTACGTGAACGCGCCGCAGCTGGCCGAAGAACGGGGGCTCGAGATCCGCGAGGTCTCGACGTCGACCACCCGGGACTACGTCAATCTCATCACTCTCCGGTCGACGGACCACTCGCTCGCCGGCACCTTGTCGGGACCGCGCTCCGAGCCCCGGATCGTCCTGGTCGATGATCACACGGTCGAGGTACCGCCGTCCGAGCACATGCTGGTCGTCCGCAACGACGACCGTCCGGGGATGATCGGCGTGGTCGGGGTGGTCCTCGGTGAGGCCGGGGTGTCGATCTCGTCGATGGCCGTCGGGCCGTCACGTGCGGCGAACACGGCCCTCATGATCCTGTCGACGGACCGCGCCGTACCCGACGACGCCATCGCCCGCCTCCGCGCTGCCGACGGCATTCTCGATATCCACCGGATCACTTCGGTCTGACCGGCGACCCCGGCGGCCGTTTAGCCTTTGGGGATCGGTAACGACAGCGTCCCGGCGCCCCCTGATGACCCCGACGTGCTCGACGCGGCGCGTGGGGGTGACCGCCGGGCGCTGGAGATTCTTCTCGTCGGCCACTACGACCGCGTGCACGCACTGTGTCGGCGCATGCTCGGGAACGAGTCCGACGCCGCCGACGCCGCCCAGGACGCCCTCCTCTCGGCGGTCCGTTCGATCACCCGTTTCGACGGTCGAAGCTCCTTCGGGACGTGGATCTACCGGATCGCCACCAACGCCTGTCTCGACGAGTTGCGTCGGCGTCGCCGGCGACCGGTCGTCGGCCTGCCCGGTGAGGTCGATGACGACTGGGCCCATCCCGGGCCCGGCCGGACCGGGCGCGGTGGGGGGGGAGCCTTCCAACCCGCCTTCGGCACCGGTGCCAGGGATCCCGCCGATGAGGCCACCACCCACGTCGACGTGGACGCCGCCCTGCGCGTGCTGGCCCCGGAGCATCGCGTCGCCCTGGTTCTGCGCGACCTCTGTGACCTGCCTTACGACGAGATCGCCACCATCTTGGACGTGCCGATCGGGACGGTGCGGTCCCGTATCGCCCGGGGGCGTGCGGCCCTGGCCGACCTGATGACAGGGGATCCCGGGACCGGTGGGGCCGAGCCGCCCACCGGTGGGAACGCATCGGGTGTCCAGGACGTCAAACCAGGGACGAGGACGGAAGACCGCACGCCATGACCCACGAGCATCTGACCGACGAGCAGCTCTCGGCCCACCTGGACGGTGAGCCGTCCGAGCCGTCTGAGCCGTCTGCTACCGGCGTCGACGGGTCCGTCGATGTCCGCATCGCCGACTGCGAGACCTGCCGGCGCCGCCTGGCCGCCCTTTCCGACGCCCGCGCCCTCGTGCGCCGCCCCGTCGGCGCCGTGCCGCCCTCGGTGAGAACGACGGCGGTGGCGTCGGCCATCACCGAGGTGCTCGGACCCGAGACCGGTGCCGGTGCGATCTCCGAATTGGCGGCGCACCCGTCCCGGCGGCCGGGGCGTTCGGCGCCGGTCCTGGCCGGAACGGCCGCCGCTGCCGTCCTGGTGGTCGCCGTCGGTGTCTCCCTCGGGCTGTCGCACGGCAGCTCCCCGACGGCGTCGTCGGCATCCTCCCCCGTGACGGGACACGCCCCCGCCACGAGACACGCCACCGAGCCGGAGGGGGTGCCGCAGAAGGCGGCCGCCCCGGGAACGACGACCGTCCGTGATCTCGGTTCGGTCTCCTCCCCTCAGGACCTCCGGTCACGGCTTGCCCCCCTGGTGGGGACGGGGGCGGACCTCGGCGTCCAGGCAACGGTGGCCGGTCCGGCCGGACAAGACAACACCGCGGTCGCCCCGTCGCCGGGTTCCTTCGCCGCCGCCGGCACCGTACCCGCCCCGTTGGCCACCTGCGTGGCGGCGGCCGAGCGGGCGTCGGGGACCGCCGGCACGCTGGAGCTGGTGGCCACGGCGACCTATGACCACACGCCGGCACTCGTGGTCGTCACCGAGGTCACCGGTGCCTCATCGAAGGCGGTATCCGCGCCTCTCGCCGTCGTGGTGGCCCGCTCCGGTTGCCGGGTCCTGGCCCGCACGACCGCCTGACGGCCCGCTGGTGCCGCGGCCCGGGCACCGTGTCGGCGTCCCCGGCGCCGTGGCGTGCGGTCGTCATGCCGCCGCGGCCACGTCCCGGCGGCGCCGAATCACCCAGAGGGCAATCGAGCCCACCAGGGCCAACAGGACGAGTACGGGGAGAGCCCAGCCGACGCCCACGGCCAACCCGTCCAGGACGGCCAGGGAGTTGTGACGCAGGTAGCGCCACGCCGTAGTGGCGGCATTGGCACGAGGGCGGGGTGTCGGGACCGGTGCCACCGGCGCTCCCGGTGCCGTGAGGCTGACCGTCACCCTGGCCAGCTGAGCGGAATTCTCGAGGACGGCCTCGGCGGCCTGGAGCTGTTGCAGTTGCTGCTGCACCGGGACGAGCTGGTTCTGAATCTGCAGGAAGGTGCCGATGTCCGTGGCCTCCGCCAGCTTCCTTTCGAGCAGGCTGACCTCGTCCTGCAGGACGGTGATGGACGCCGCGTTCTGGGCCACCTGGACGGTGACGTCCTTTCCGTTGATCTTCTGGTCGTCCACCGTGCCGAGACCGGCCACCTTGGCGATGGCGTCGGGGAAGTTCGAGTCGAGGACACGGAACGTGATGGTGGCGGCGACCGGCGACCTCTGCGTCGTCCCACCCGATATCGAGGAGCTGTCCACGTAGCCGCCGTCGGCTCCGGCCAGCACGGTCAGAGTCTGGAGGACGGAGTCCAGCTTTCCCTTGCCCACTCGCATAGCGATGGTGGCCGTATGCACGACCAGGGGCGTCACCGCCGACACCGGTACGTCCGGCAGTCTGGAGTCGGCGCCCGAGGTGGTACTCGCCTTCTCCGATCCGTTGGTGGCGGTCGGTGCCGCCGCGGGCGTCCCCGCGGTGCCGAATCCCGTCGCCCCCGAGGAGGCGTGTTGCGGTGCGAGCCCGGCCGGCTGGGGGGACGTCGCCGGCGAGGTGGGCGCGGAGCGGACGGCGGTGGCGGCGGTGGACGCCGCCGTGCTCCGGGCCAGGAGGTGGCGCCCTGTCGCCACCCCACCGACCAGGACGGCAGCGGCGGCCACGACGGCGATGGTCTTCGGACGGTTCCAGTGCATGAGGGCCTCCCGGCGTCTTGCGCCATGCGACCGGCGTCGGGCCGGTCCATGCCTTTCGACGTCGGGTGTGGCGGGACGGTTCCGTCCGGGAGGCGTCGGTCCGTCGGGAGACTTCGGATCCGCCACGGCCCCGCCCCGGGGCACAGTGCCGCGACGGTGGCTCCGGGGAACCGGGCGTCAGCCTCCGGAACGGTGCCGTCCGGGCGCCACCGGGACCGCCGGCCAGCTGTCGAAACTGCCGGTCCGGACGGGATCACCGGCGGTGGAGCCCGCCGGCCGCCCGAGGATCGTTCGCCCCACCCGGACGACGCCGGCGAGCAGGGCGGTGAGAAGGACCAGCCGGGCCGTCATACGCACGAACCGTCGCACAGTCGTCCCTTCGTCCCACGCTGGCCCGACCCCGAGCCGAGCGGAGGCAACCCGGAGCCGGGCGTCAGTGTCCCGATCGCAGCCTCCGACGGCGAGCGTAGCAACGTGGCGCCGAGGCTCGGCCGGGCACGAGCGAACCGGCGAATCGGCGAGGGCGCCGCCGCATTGCCTTGACCCGGAGGCCATTGTTTGCAAGCATTGGCAGATCATGAGTGTGCACGTGTTCGTTACCGACCTGCTTCTTACCTGACGGCGAGCGCCACATCGCGCTCGCCGATACGCCCCCTGCGCCGCAAGGCCAGGGGGTTTCTTCTTGGGCCGACACCGATTCAGCCGGCCCCGGTCGAGACGGCGACAGCGGTGGGGCACGTGGCGAGGTGACGCAGGGCCCGGTGGCACGGGCAGAGGGACGACGAAGAGCGAGGACGGATGGCCATGAAGGACAGCGCCGAGACAACACAGAGCACGTCGCCGACCGGACCCAGCGGTCCGGGGATCGGCGAGGACCACCTCGTCGTCTTCGACACCACCCTGCGCGACGGCGAGCAGTCGCCGGGGATCTCCCTCGACGTTGCCGAGAAGCTCGAGATCGCCGAGCAGCTGGCCCGGGTGGGTGTCGACTACATCGAGGCCGGGTTCCCCGTCGCCAGTCAGGGGGACTTCGAGGCGGTGCAGGCCATCGCCCGGTCCGTGGGGGTGGGATCGGGGGCCCCCGCCATCTGTGGGTTGTCCCGCACCCAGCTCTCCGACGTCGACCGCTGCTGGGAGGCGCTGCGCGATGCCGATCGGGCGCGCATCCACGTCTTCATCTCGACGAGTCCCCAGCACATGGAGCACATGCTCAAGATGACCGAGGCGCAGGTTCTGGCCGAGACCCGTGGCGGCGTGGCCAGGGCGCGTGAACACACCGACGACGTCGAGTTCAGCCCCCAGGACGCCACGCGGACACCTCTCGACTTCATGCTCGAGGTCCTGAGGGCGGCGGTGGAAGCGGGGGCGACCACCTTGAACATCCCCGACACGGTGGGATACGGCATCCCCTGGGACTTCGGGGCCCTGATCCAACATGTCCGCAAGGAGGTGGCCGGCGACTACATCCTGTCGACCCACTGCCACAACGATCTCGGTCTGGCCACCGCCAACACCCTGGCCGGCGTCCAAGCCGGGGCCCGGCAGGTCGAGGTCTGCGTGAACGGTCTCGGTGAGCGGGCGGGGAACGCCGCCCTCGAGGAAGTTGTGATGGCCACCCGGATCCGGCCCGACCAGTTCCCCGGGGTGTCGACGACGGTGCGCACCGAAGAGCTCGCCCGTGCCTCACGCCTGGTGGCCCGGCTGACCGGTTACCCGGTCCAGTACAACAAGGCGATCGTGGGACGTAACGCCTTCGCCCATGAGTCGGGCATCCATCAGCACGGCGTCCTGGCCGACCGCTCCACCTACGAGATCATCGAGGCCGCCAGCGTCGGACAAGTCGGTCGGCAGATCGTTCTCGGCAAGCACTCGGGGCGCCACGCCTTCGCCGACACGCTGGAGAAGATGGGCATCCACGTGCAAGGCGACGGGCTGAACCAGGCCTTCACCCGCTTCAAGGAGTTCGCCGACCGCAAGGTCGAGATCACCGAAGCCGACCTCGAGGCCATCGTGGCCGAAGAGCTCGGCCAGGACGTCCTGGAGGGTTTCCAGCTGGAGAGCCTCGAGGTGTCGGGCGGAACGGTGGGCATGCCCCGTGCCAGTGTCGTCATCAGTCGCGCCGGCGACAAGCAGGAAGCGTCGGCCGAGGGCAACGGCATGATCGACGCCGCCTGTCGCGCCATCCGAAGCGCAACGGGTTTCGAGTCCCGGCTGATCGGATTCAACGTCTCCTCCGTCACCGGCGGGATCGACGCGCTCGGAGATGTCGTCGTGCAGCTCGAGGCGGACGGCCTGAAGGTGTCCGGTCGCGGCGTCTCCACCGACGTGGTCGAAGCCTCGGCCCGGGCCTACCTCGCCGCCGTGAACAGGCTGGCACGGATCCGTGCCCGCAACGAGGAGCGACAGGTGGATATCGGACCCTAAGGCCGGTCCACCCTCCCGGGCGCCCGACGAGGTCGAAGCGCCGGGACTACGTGCGCAGGGCAGAACCGGTCGCGGCCATCGGACAACCCGGCTCTGCCCGTTCAGCCTTCGGGGCTCTCCCGCCGACGGACGGCCACGATCACTCCGCTCGAGAACGCCAGCTCGCAGCAGACGAGCCGCTGGTCCCCGAGCAGTCGGTCACGCACGTGGGCCAGGGCATCGATGAGGCCGGCGCTGCTGTGCCGCGTCACGTCCATGTCGTCCACCACCAGGATCCCCCCAGGGCCGAGGGCCTCGATGGTCTGCCCTAGGCCGGTCGTCTTGCCGCCGGGAGCATCGGCAAAGATGAGATCGAACGTGCCCGACACCGGCACGACGACAACTCCGTCGCCCAGCTCGAAGCGGACGTAATCGGGCCACGGGACCGACCGCGTCCGGTCCTGGAGGGCCCTGTCGACGTCGACGGTGACGATCTCGACGTCGGTGCGCTCGCCGAGACCATGGACCAACCAGGCCAGGCCGCAACCGGCACCGGTCCCGAGCTCGAGAATCCGTCCCCGCGCGGGGACCGACGCGGCCAGGCACGACAGCAGCGCCCCCACCTCCGGCTCGCTCGAGAAGGCGAATGCCGCTGCCTCAGCTCGCCGCTGGGCCTCCGCCACCCGGGCCGGGACAGTCACGGCCCGGCCCTCGTCGGCCCCGGTCAACCGGTGGCGGGGAGCCAGGAGGCCCGGTGCGTCTCGTAGTCGGCGATGGACGCTTCGTGGCGCAGGGTCAGACCGATGTCGTCCCAGCCGTTCAAGAGCCGCTCCCGGGTGAACTCGTCGAGGGGGAACGTGCCCGTGAGCCCGGCGGCCGGGGCTTCCACCGTCCCGCGGGCCACGTCGACGGTGATCTCGAGCGAGGGATCGTGGAGCACGGCGTCGAGCAGCCCTCGACCGAAGCCGGAGTCCACCTGGGCCGGCAGGAGGCCCTGTTTGGTGCAGTTGTTCCGGAAGATGTCGCCGAACCGGGGCGAGATCACGACCTCGAAGCCGTAGTCCATCAGGGCCCAGACGGCGTGCTCACGTGACGAACCGGTCCCGAAGTTCGGCCCGGCCACCAAGATGGTGGCGCCGGCGAACTCGGGCTGATTGAGGATGAAGGCGCGGTCGTCGCGCCATTCGGAGAAGAGGCCCACGCCGAACCCGGTCCGCTCCACCCGCTTGAGCCAGTCCGAGGGGATAATCTGATCGGTGTCGACGTCACTGCGGTCGAGGGGCACCGCCCGCCCCGTCACCACCCGCAACGGCTTCACGACAGCTCCTCGGGGGTGGAGAAGTGCCCGGCGACGGCCGTGGCGGCGGCGACAGCGGGTGAGACCAGGTGGGTGCGGCCCCCGCGGCCCTGCCGACCTTCGAAGTTGCGGTTCGACGTCGACGCGCATCGCTCACCGACGGCCAGCTTGTCCGGGTTCATGGCCAGGCACATCGAGCACCCGGGCTCCCGCCAGTCGAACCCGGCGGAGGTGAACACCTCGTCGAGGCCCTCCGCCTCGGCCTGCGACTTGACCCGGTGTGATCCCGGGACGACCAGTGCCCGCAGTCCCGACCGGACGTGGCGCCCGCGCAGAACGGCGGCGGCGGCCCGGAGGTCCTCGATGCGACCGTTCGTGCACGAACCGATGAAGACGGTGTCGACGGCCACCTCGCGCAGAGGAGTGCCGGCCGTGAGGCCCATGTAGACGAGCGCCCGCGCCGCCGCCTCCCGTGCCCCCTCCTCGGTGAAGCTGTCGGGGTCGGGGACGTTCCCGTCGATGGGGATCACCTGGGCGGGGTTCGTCCCCCACGTGACGTGAGGACGCAGTGACGAGGCATCCAGGGAGACGGTCCGGCTGAACACGGCGCCCTCGTCCGTCCGGAGGATCCGCCAGTCGTCGAGTGCCTGCTCCCACAGTGCTCCCTTCGGCGCGTGGGGCCGCCCTTCGACGTAGGCGAACGTGGTCTCGTCAGGGGCGACCATCCCGGCGCGCGCGCCGGCTTCGATCGACATGTTGCAGACCGTCATCCGACCCTCCATGCTCAGGGCGCGGATCGCCGACCCCCGGTACTCGATCACGTGGCCGGCACCGCCGGCCGTGCCGATGGTGCCGATGACGGCCAGGACGATGTCCTTGGCCGTCACCCCGGCGGGAAGCTCGCCCTCGACCTCGACGGACATGGTGGACGGTGGATCCTGGGGCAGCGTCTGCGTGGCGAGGACGTGCTCCACCTCGGACGTCCCGATGCCGAAGGCCAGTGCGCCGAACGCGCCGTGGGTCGACGTGTGGCTGTCTCCGCAGACGACCGTCATTCCCGGCAGGGTCAGTCCCAGCTCCGGGCCGATGATGTGGACGATTCCCTGGTTGGCGTCCCCCATCGGGTAACAGGTGATCCCGAACTCTTTGCAGTTCGCCGACAGCACCTCGAGCTGTCTGGCCGAGATCGGATCGGCGACCGGCTTGTCGATGTCGGTGGTGGGGACGTTGTGGTCGGCCGTCGCCACCGTCAACTCGGGATGCCGAACCGTCCGCCCGGCCAGCCGGAGCCCGTCGAACGCCTGAGGCGACGTGACCTCGTGGATCAGGTGCAGATCGATGAAGAGGATGTCCGGCTCGCCGGCGGCGGTGTGGACGACGTGGCGGTCCCAGACCTTCTCGATCAGGGTGCTGGGTAGGTTGGACGGGTCGGCGGACACCGTCAGGATCCGATCCTCACGATCTCGACCCGAAGCGTCCCCCCGGGTGCTTCGTACTCCACGACGTCACCGGGGGACCGTCCGAGCAGAGCCTGCCCGAGCGGTGAACCGGGGGAGACCACGCTCAGTTCCACCTCGCGCTCCTCGATGGACCCGACCAGGAAGCGCTCGATCTCGTCGTCACCCTCGTAGCGGATGGCGACGATCGATCCGGTGGCCACCAAGGTATCCGGGAGGGTGGTGCCGTCCACGATCTCGGCTCTGGCCAAGGTGGCGGCCAGCTGTCGGATGCGCGCCTCCATCTTCCCCTGGGTGTCCTTCGCCGCGTGGTAGTCGCCGTTCTCCGAGAGGTCCCCGAGTGCACGGGCGGCCTCGATGGCACGTGCCACCTCGACCCGGCCCCGGGTGGTCAGGTCCTCGTGCTCGGCCTTCAACCGCTCGTAGGTGGCGAGCGTCAGGTGTGTGGGCTCGTGGGTCACGCCTACGAGGCTACCCGTCCGTCCCGAGGCCTTCGCCCCGGGGTTTCGGGGCCGGGGGAGGTTGACGTCCCTGGTCAGGGTGGGGGAGACTGATCAGACGATGTCCATGCCCGTCACCACCGCCGTCATCATTATCGAATAGGCGCACACCCGCCGGTGTGCGCCTGACCGACCGTCCACATGGTGGGCGGTTTTTCATTTTCTGGGCCGTGGCCGGCGGCCCTGAGAGGGGCCGGCGGTATCCCCCGGAGCCGGAGCCGGAGCCGGAGCCGGAGCCGGAGGCGGACCGGGGTCGGGCGGACGAGGGAAGGCTCCGCCGGGGGCGGGCCAGGCGAGACGCAAAGTGAGATGCAGGATGAGAAGACCGATCGGCGTGACAAGATGGCACGGACAGAGAGAGCCGAGGATCCGGTGAGCACGACCACCAACCATCGCGTGGCAGTCATTGGTGGCGACGGCATCGGCCCGGAAGTGGTGGCCGAGGCGCTGAAGGTCGTTGCCGCCGCCGGGGTCCTCCTGGACGCCACCCCCTTCGACCTCGGCGCCGCTCACTATCTGCGTACCGGGGAGGTCCTCCCCGATGCCACCCTCGAGGAGCTGCGGGGATTCGACGCCATCCTGCTCGGCGCCGTCGGCCCGCCGGTCGGATCGACCGACGTTCCCAACGGGCTGCTCGAGCGCGGCCTTCTGCTGCGGTTGCGCTTCGAACTCGATCTCTACGTGAATCTTCGCCCTTTCACCGGGACCCCGGGCGCGCCCGCACCCGATTGTGATTTCGTCGTCGTCCGGGAGAACACCGAGGGCACCTACGCCGGTGAAGGCGGATTCCTGCGCAAGGGGACCCCCTTCGAGGTGGCCACCCAGGGGTCGGTGAACACCCGGATGGGCGTGGAGCGGTGCGTACGGTTCGCCTTCGAGTTGGCGGCCCGTCGTCCGCGCCACCACCTCACCCTCGTCCACAAGACCAACGTCCTCACCTTCGCCGGTGACCTCTGGCAGCGCGCCACCAGCGAGGTGGCTGCCGAATTCCCGGGCGTGAGCAGTGACTACAACCACGTGGACGCGGCGTGCATCTATCTCGTCGAGCAGCCGACCCGCTATGACGTGATCGTGACGGACAACCTGTTCGGCGACATCCTCACCGACCTGGCCGGGGCCGTTGCCGGCGGCATCGGGTTCGCGGCCTCGGCCAATCTGAACCCCGCCCGTACCGGGCCTTCGCTGTTCGAGCCCGTGCACGGAGCGGCCCATGACATCGCCGGCACGGGCACCGCCAACCCCCTGGCCGCCATCCGGTCCGCCGCCCTCATGCTCGAGCATCTGGGCCACGCCGGCGCCGCCGACAGGGTCACCAAGGCGATCTCGACCTATGTGGCCGAGCACACGGCGGGTGCCCCCTTCCCCTCCACCGTCGCCGTGGGCGACGCCATCGCAGAAAGGCTGTAGGCCCGTGCCCTTCACCGCAGCGGACAAGATCTGGATCGACGGCGAGCTCGTCGACTGGGACAAGGCGAAGGTCCACGTCCTCACCCACTCCCTGCACTACGGCTCGGGCGTCTTCGAAGGCATCCGCGCCTATCCGACGCCCGCCGGAGTGGCCGTCTTCAGACTCACCGAGCACATCCAGCGGCTCTTCATGTCGGCCAAGATCCTGATGATCGACGTTCCGTTCACTCCCGGGCAGCTGGTGGAAGCCACCAAGGAGCTGGTCCGGGTGAACGCCCTCGACGACGGCTGCTACATCCGGCCCATCGTCTACCTGGGCTACGGCGAAATGGGCCTCAACCCGCTGCCGTGCCCCGTGAGTGTGGCCATCGCCGCCTGGCCCTGGGGCACCTACCTGGGTGACGAGGGGGTGGCCAACGGCATCAGGCTGAAGGTGTCCTCGTGGCAACGCCATGACCCCAACGCCGTCCCCACGGCGGCCAAGAGCACCGGCATGTATCTGAACTCGTCGCTGGCCAAGGTCGAGGCGCTCAAGGCCGGCTACGACGAAGCCGTCCTCCTGGCACCCGACGGGAAAGTCTCGGAGTGCACCGGGGAGAACCTGTTCATCGTCAGGGGCGACCGCATCTTCACACCGCCGACGTCGGAGTCGGGGGCCCTGGCCGGCATCACCCAGGCATCGGTCATCACCATCGCCACCGACCTCGGGTACGAGGTCACGAGCGAGGCTCTCGTCCGCACCGACCTCTACACGGCGGACGAGGCCTTCCTCACTGGCACGGCGGCCGAGGTGGTCCCGATCAGGGAGGTCGACGACCGGGCGGTGGGGACAGGCCGACCGGGTCCCATCACCAAGCAGATCCAGCAGACCTACTTCGCCGCCGTCCGTGGCGAGGTGGACCGGTACAAGAACTGGCTCGAACATGTCCGCTAGCGGACCGGGACCGGGCCGTCCGGGCCACGATCACCACGCCACGAGCCACGCCTTCGCGCTCCCGGCCCTGCCGGACGCGGTGGACATCTTCGATACGACCCTGCGCGACGGATCCCAGCAGGAGGGACTGTCACTCACGGTGGACGACAAGTTGCGCGTGGCCGAGCAGCTCGACCACCTGGGTGTGACCTTCATCGAAGGAGGCTGGCCGGGAGCCAATCCCAAGGATGAGGAGTTCTTCGCCCGGGCCCCGGCCGAGCTGCGCCTGTCGACGGCCACTCTGGTGGCCTTCGGGTCGACACGGCGTCCCGGAGTCCGGCCCGAGGATGACGAGGTTCTCCGCCATCTGGTGAAGGCCAACACCGAGGCCGTCTGCATCGTGGCCAAGGCGTCGGAGATGCACGTGACCGACGCCCTGCGCACCACCCTCGACGAGGCCGTCTCCATGGCGGCCGAATCGGTCGGCTTCCTGCGCGAGCACGGGCTCAGGGTGTTCTTCGACGCCGAGCACTTCTTCGACGGCTACCGGGACAACCCCGAGTTCAGCCTCCGCGTCCTGCGGGCGGCCGAGGAGGCCGGTGTCGAGGCGTTGGTCCTCTGCGATACCAACGGGGGCGCCTTGCCACACGACGTGGAGCGGATCGTCGCCGGCATCGTGTCTGATTTCGAGTGCCAGGTCGGAGTGCACTTCCACAACGACTCGGGTTGTGCCGTGGCCAACTCGATCGCCGCCGTCCGGGCCGGCGCCACCCATGTCCAGGGTTGCATCAACGGCTATGGCGAGCGCACGGGCAACGCCGACCTCTCCACGGCCATCCCCAACCTGACTCTCAAGCTCAACATCCGGACCATCCCCGCTGACCGTCTCGAGCGCCTCACTCCCGTCTCGCACCACATCGCCGAGCTCGTGAACGTCGCCCCCAACCCTCAGCAGCCCTACGTCGGCGCCGCCGCCTTCGCCCACAAGGCCGGGCTCCACACCAGTGCCATCGCACGACGCCGGGACGCCTACGAGCACATCCCGCCGGACACGGTCGGCAACGGGACCCGCTTCGTGGTGTCGGAGATGGCGGGCCGTTCCACCCTGGCCCTGAAGGCGCAAGAGCTCGGTCTCGAGCTCGATTCCGACGCTCTTTCGGGCGTCCTCGACACCCTGAAGACGCTCGAACATCGCGGCTACCACTTCGAGGTGGCCGACGGATCCCTCGAGCTGTTGCTCCGTCGGGCCGGGGGATGGGAGCCCGACTTCTTCACCGTGGAGTCCTTCCGTGTCATCGCCGACCACACCGACAACCCGACCCACAGCGGCCGGCACCTGACCGACGCCACGGTCAAGGTACGCGTCCACGATGCCCGGGTGGTGGCCACCGCCGAAGGGAACGGGCCGGTCAACGCCCTCGACTCCGCTCTGCGCCAGGCCATCGGTTCGTCGTACCCCGTGCTCGACGGCATTCATCTCATTGACTACCGGGTCCGGGTCCTCGATACCGGACGGGGAACGGGCGCCGTCACGCGCGTCCTCATCGACACCACCGACGGCGAAGTCGTCTGGACCACGATCGGTGTGTCGGAGAACATCATCGAGGCCTCGTGGCAGGCCCTCTTCGACTCGATCGTCTACGGTCTCGTCCACGCCGGCGCGCCGAAAGCCGGCACGTCGGACACCGGCACGGAGGAGAAATGACACAACCCAGCTACGTGCCCATCGGCGAGGCGGACCAGGTCCGCCCGGCCTACCGGCTGCGGACCCCAACCGATTGGCGACAGGACCGCGTGGCCGAGCTGTTGACGCCCGTCCACCCTCGGGGCCGTCATCTGGGGGTCCCTGGTCCCGACCAGGGGTACGCCCTGCTCGTGGCCCACGAATTGTTCGCCGACCGCCTGGAGCTGAGCCCGGGCGTCACGACGGAGGACGCTCTCGTCGGATGTGCGGCCGTGGCCAGCGCCCGATCGGCGCTGTTCGGGCGGGCTCCGGTGGGAAGGGACGTCGAAATCGCTCTCGTTCTGTTCGGGTTCCTGGGTGACGCGCCGCCCGATCTCGTCGCGTGGCGGGCCCCGCTGTTCCAGGCGGCCGCCCACCACTATCGGCAGCAGCGCCGCATCGTCGAGGCAGTGCCGGAATCGACATTGCGCCTCACCCCCGACCAGGTGCGCGCCCAGCTGACGGACTGGCGCACACTCGTCGTCACCGACTGAGCCCGCCACGCCGATGGAGCGATTCGACGTCGCCGCCAACGGCCTCACCTTCTCCGCCATGGCCCAAGGACCGGCCGACGGTCGCCCAGTTCTTCTTCTCCACGGCTTCCCGCAGACATCGTGGTCATGGCATCACCAGCTCGACGCCGTCGGCGCCGAAGGGTACCGGACCCTGGCCTTCGACCAGCGCGGCTACTGCAACGGAGCACGGCCTCCCGACGTCGGCGACTACGGCATCGACGCCCTCGTCGCCGATGTCCTCGCTGTCGCCGACACGCAAGGGATGGAGCGATTCGACCTCGTCGGCCACGACTGGGGCGCCATGGTGGCCTGGGTCACGGCGAGCCGCCACCCGGACCGGGTCCGGACGCTGACGGCGGTCTCGGTTCCCCACCCCGCCGCCTTCGCCGCCTCCCTCGGGGGAGGTGACGAGGACCAGGTGCAACGCTCCTCGTACATCGAGGTCTTCCGCCAGGTCGGCGTAGCCGAACGGGCGCTGTTGGGAGAGGACGGCTCGGGGGACGGGCTGCGGGCCATGTTCGCGGCATCGGGACTGGCGCCCGACGCCGGAGAGGTGGACGTCTTCGTGACAGCCATGCTCGAGCCCGGAGCACTCACCGCCGCGCTCAACTGGTACCGGGCCATGTCGGCGGCGGCCTTTGCCGACGTCGGGAAGATCTCCGTCCCCACCCTGTACGTGTGGTCGACCGAGGACATCGCCCTGGGTCGCACGGCGGCCGAGGCCACGGCGGCGTGGGTGGCGGGCCCGTACCGTTTCGAGATCCTTCCCGGCGTGAGCCATTGGATCCCCGAAGCAGCCCCCTGTGAGCTGAATCGGCTCCTCCTCGAGCACCTGGGCTCCTCGGAGTAGCCCCAGGACGGTGTCCGTTCCCGTGCCGCCGAGGCGGCCCGGTCACGCGCCGCCGATGATCGGTGCTAGTCGGCGAGGTCGAGCTCGAGCCGAGGCGGTGACGAGCCGCGGAGCCGACGTTCGAAGGGCACCTCGACCACTCTGAACAAGGTGAAGGCGGCGCCGACGGCGACGATGAGGAGGACGACGAACCAGAGGAGCCCGACGACATCCGACGTGATCGTGACATGCCGATGGTGATCGGCGCCGGCCCAGACCCTGATGATGAGCTGGTGGAGGAGGTAGAAGGCATACGAGCACTCACCGAGCAGGACCAGCGGTCGCCGGCTCCATGGCGTCTTGCGTCCGCCGAGGTCCCTCTGGGCCGCCGCCACGATCACCAGGGCCAGGAACGGAATGAGCACGGGGACCACGATCCAGTACAGCGGTGCCCAGGACAACAGGGCGTAGGCGCCGGCGATGGCGACCCCCGCCATCCACAGAGGAATCCTGGGCAGCGATCGGCGGCGGAGCTCGACGGCGAGCACGATGCCCACGACGAACTCGCACAGGCGGACCGGCGGGAGGATGCTCTGCAGCCAGATCAGTGTGACCGGATGACTGTGCGGGTACCGGACCAGTCCGACGACGCCGAGGAAGAGTGTGGGGAGACAGAGGAAGGGGACGAGAGCCAGTGGGCGCCTGAGCCCTTGGATCCTGCCGACGATGAACGGAAAGCACAAGTAGAAGAACGCCTCGCACGAGAGGGTCCAGGCGACGCCGTTCCACCCGAGGAAGACGTCCAACTTGGGCACCCATGACTGGACGAGGAGCAGGCTCAACCCGCCGGCGGGCAGATCGAGTGCCCGACCCTGGTAAGCGAGCCCGAAGAAAGTCAGCACCCAGGCGACGAGGTAATCGGGATAGATCCTGGCGAATCGGCGCTGGTAGAAGCGGCGGGGGGTGTCACCGGGGGAGCGCGACCAGGTGAGCACCACCCCGCTCAGGATGAAGAAGAAGCTGACGCCGGAATTGGCGCGATCGAAGACAGCACCGAGCAATGTGTGGGCGTGCCCGGACAGATAGGGCGCGAAATGGAATCCGAACACCCCGAACGCCGCCGCGAATCGAAGTCCGGTGAGAGAAGGCAGCCGGCGGGCGACGAGCGCCGGATCGGTCGTCATCCCGTCTCCCTCAGGGTGCCGACCCCCGCGTGCATGAGCGTGACCCCCATCCAGGTTCGATCGTCACCTCACCAGGCATCCTTTAACCGTGCCGGGCCGGGCTCGCCGGTCCGCTCGCCTGCGGGATCGGGTGCCTGGGCACGCTCTCCACACGACGGCGGAGCCCACGTTTCGTATCGGTGCGGACAGAGATGGAAAACTGAAGGGCATGGAACCTCTGTCCTTCGCACTGACCGACACCCACAAGCAGTTCCGGGCCTCCGTGCGGCAATTGTGCGAGGCACGGATCGCCCCCCACGCCGCCGCCGTCGACCGGGATGCGTCGTACCCGTGGGAGAGCTTCAAGGCGTGCGTCGACATGGAGCTTCCGACCCTGGGCATTCCCGTCGAGCACGGCGGGGTCGGGGCCGACCACGTCACCCAGGCGATCATGGTGGAGGAGCTGGCCCGTGCCTGTGCGTCAACGAGCGTCACGCTGCTGATCTCCAAGCTCAGCATGATCCCGGTCATGAACTGGGGCTCGGACGAGCTGAAGCGCCGCTATCTCCCGCGCGTGGCGTCCGGCGAGGCGCAGGGGAGCTACTGCCTGTCCGAAGCCGACGCCGGCAGCGACGTCGCCGCCATGCGGTGCCGGGCGGTTCGCGACGGCGACCACTACGTCTTGTCGGGGACGAAGTACTGGATCACCAACGCCGGCATCTCCGATACGTACACCGTCTTCGCCAAGACCGATCCGGATGCTGGACACCGGGGTATCAGCTGCTTCGTGGTGGACGCCGACTGGGGCGTCACGGTGGCCAAGCTCGAACACAAGATGGGACTGCGGGGGAGCCCGACCGGTGAGGTCGTCTTCGACGACGTGCGTGTTCCGGCGGCCAACCTGGTCGGCCAGGAGGGTCAGGGCTTCACGATCGCCATGCACACCCTGGACCGCAGCCGGCCGACGATCGGAGCCCAGGCGGTCGGCATCGCCCAGAGTGCCATCGATCATGCGTCGACCTACATGAAGCAGCGCCAGGCGTTCGGCCAACCGATCGCCGACTTCCAGGGACTGCGGTTCATGTTGGCCGACATGGCCATGCGCACCGAGGCGGCGCGCACCCTCGTCTACCGGGCCTGCTCGGTGGTCGATGCGGGCGATCCCGAAGGGGAGCTCTCGATGGTCGGAGCCATGGCGAAGTGCTTCGCCTCCGATACGGCCATGGCCGTGACCACGGACGCCGTGCAGCTCCTCGGCGGCTACGGGTATACGAACGACTTCCCCGTGGAGCGCCTCATGCGTGACGCCAAGATCACCCAGATCTACGAAGGCACCAACCAGATCCAGCGGGTTGTCATGGCAAAGCGCCTGCTCGGATAGCCTGTCTATGGTCGCCGAGATGTCACAACGCTTGTGAGGCGAGTTTCGCAAAAGTGGCGGCGACGGGCCTGGCCTGGCGGTGAGCGTCAAAGAGCCCGACCTCGGTGACTGCTCCTTTCGGATCCACCAGGTTGGTCTGCCAGTCGAATTGGTCTCCCCGGCTGTACCAGCAGAGCCCGCGTACCGGTAGTCCCTCGTCGCGCAGTCTGCCAAGTCCATCGGTGAGCGAGAGCAACCACGGGATCTGGTCGTTGATGCCGAGGGACAGATTCGAGGTCTCCGCCACCCAGAAGGGCACGGTATAGCGGTCGTGCCAACGACGGAATTCGGCAACTGCGAATTCCACTCGGTCGTCGACCGACCACTCGGGTGCGGGGCCCCCGATGGGATTGACCGAGGTCGGATAGAAGTCGAGGCCGGCAACGACCCTGTCGGTCACAGCCAGGGAACGGATGCGGTCGAGCAACGCGTCATCCACGGGATCGAGGTAGCGGGCTGACTCCGGGAGAGGGTCGCGCCCGAAGTGCAGGTCCCAGACGAGCCACGTCCAGGCGCGCAACGCCTGCACGTCAGCTTCGGCCCGCGGCTCAACTGCCACCGGAACCGGGAAGGCTTCGGCCCCGATCCACCATCCGTCGCGATCGTCTCGGATGCGCTTCAATGCCTCCAGGTTGGCCAGCACGATATTGGCCAAGATGCGCGCGTGATCGGGCTCTGACGAGAGCCGGTCATTCCACATTCCCAGGCAGCCAGACATCAACGCCGTGATGCCCGGCTCATTGATCGGTGTGAACCACCGCGGTTCTCGGTAACGGTCGAGGAATACCTCGACGTATCGACAGAACGAGTCCACCCATCGCTGATCAGCAAAGCCGGCCAAGGAGTCGGGGAGGCCAAAGTGCAACAAGTCGACGATCGGCTCCAGGCCGTGCTCCTCACATCCGGCCAAGGCTCGATCCCAGAGCGTCCAGTCGTAATGACCCGGTTCCGGTTCGGTCAGACGCCATGGTGCGCCGTATCGGATGATCTTGACGCCGAGCGAGGCGATCGAGCGAAGGTCGTCGTCAGTGTGGGCGTAGTGGCCACTTTGAGCGAATTGGTCCTGGCGATACGGAGCGCCATCGGCAAGGACCAACGGATCGGACCCTTCCTCGCCGACGGCCCATGCGAAGATCGGGAATGCGTCCTCGCCACCAACCGTGCTCATGATGCGGAATCTAGCGGAGCCTGAGTGTTCACCTTCTGCCGGACCGCGCTCGACCAGGTACGTCGTGCTCGGCGAGGCCCGCCCCTCGTGGTGCTCTCGACACATCGCAGACAGAACACGTCGCCGTACCGGTGTCGGATGCGCGGGGAAGGGTCCAGCTGGAGAACGTGACTGGCGTGCGGAGGGACAACCGGGCCCGCTTGACGCGAGAATCTCGGGATGATCATCAGGTCCGCCGTCGCCACGGACGCCCTTGCCATCGCATCGCTGCTGAACGCGCACCTGGCCACCACCACGATCGAGTGGACCGACACGCCGCAGACGGAGGACGGCATCCCGGAATGGCTGGACGAGCACGAGACGGTTCTGGTGGCCGAAGAGGGAGGTGAGGTCGTGGGCGTGGCGGCGTTCGGGTGGTTCCGCGACGTCGTGAAGCGGCCGGGCTACCGGTTCACCGTCGAGAACACGATCCACGTGCGGGAGGACCGGTGGGGTTCGGGTGTCGGCCGGGACCTCATGCAAGCTCTCGTCGACCAGGCCCGGGCAAGCGGCAAGCACACTATGGTTGCCGCCGTCGACGGCGCGAACGAGGGTTCGATCCGGTTCCACGAGCGGCTGGGCTTCGTCGAGGTGGCCCGGATGCCGGAGGTCGGTGCCAAGTTCGGGCGGTGGCTGGACCTCGTCCTGCTCCAGCTCCGTCTCGATGATCGATCTGCACCGCGTGATGGCTAGGGACTGCTGATCATCTGGCTCCGAACCGGTGTCGAGGCAGGGGATCCTGCACCTTCCCGCTACGGCCCAAAGACCGAAAAGTCGCGATGCTCGAGGACGAGCCCGTTCGCATCGAATCGCAGGAGGGACACCCCGGCCAGGTTCTCGGTCCCACTGTTCACGAGCCGGGTCTTCGTTCGATCTCGTCGGACGACGTAGACAGGTCGGGGCCAACCGCCGGATTGGCGAGCCGAGGCCTCAGCCGCCGGACTCGGCGAAGTCCACCTTGTCGGCCGTGGCGGTGCCGTTCGTTCGGCCCGGATAGCTGACCCAGGTCATGCAGACGTTCAGGTCGTCGATGACGTTCGAGGCCTCGATCTTCGTCCCGTTGTCGAGCTCCATGGTGCCCGTTGTGTGGGCGTCCTCGATGAGGGTCAGGTCGTAGCCCCGGTCCAGGGCGCCGTAGGCCGTGGCGCGGATACACCAGTTTGTGGAGGCACCGGCCAGCGCGACGCGGGTGGCGCCCAGCTTGGCGAGCTCCTCTTCGAGTCCGGTCTCTTCGAACGCCGAGTTGAACTTCTTGTGTATCAGGGTCTCGCTCTCTCCCGGTACCAGTTCCGGCACCCACTGCCACGGGGGGCTCCCGTGCGGCAGCTCCTCGTCGGAGTGCTGCACCCACACGACGGGCACCTCTTCGGCGCGGGCCCGATCGACGGCGCGCGCCACGTTCTTGATGATGCGCTCGGAATCCCATGACTCGTCCATCACGCCGACCTGCACGTCGACGACCAGCAGCACTGCCTTGTTACCCTCGCGCACCGTGGCCATGAAGATCTCCTCCCGTGCTCGGCAGTGAGTGATCCAGAGAAGTAATCATACGGACCGAGGACGCCGCCGCCGCCGGGCACTCATGCGAGGACCGGCTCGGCGGGCATCCACCGATCAGGGTCCATCGTCCTCGCCGGCACCCAGCGAGGGACGAGGCGGCTGCGACGGGGGGAGGGAGTCGTCGCCCACCGTGCGGGAGGGCGCATCCGTCACCCGCCAGCTGCGGATGCGAATCGACGGTACCCGCCGGGCCAGCTGGTAGCCGGCGGCCCGGATGACGAGGCGGCGGATCGGACCGATCATGAGCAGCAGGCCGAGGGCGTCGCCGACGAATCCCGGCACGCAGATCATCACGCCACCCAAGAGGACGACGAGTCCGTCGAGAACCTCCCGGGTGGGCAACTCTCCCCGGGCCAGCCTGTCCTGGGTGTTGGCCAGCACGCCGACTCCGACGCGCCGGACGACGAATGGCCCCAGGGCGCTCACGACGAGCAGGATGGTCAAAGCCCAGAGAAAGCCGATCTGCTCGGTCACTACCACGAACGAAGCGATCTCTGCGCCAACGAACAGCAGCACACCGAGGGAGAACACCGAGATGAGGCTAATCCCTGGGGCCGATCAGGTCGGCCGCCCCAGCCCCACGTGACGGGGGCGGGCCGACGGTCGGGACCGGCGGGCGATCCCTTACTCCTCGGGGGGGTTGTAGGTGAACGTGTCGTCCGCTGGGTTGACGCTGCTCGTCCCTTTGGCGGTGGACACCGTGACGTCCACTGATCCCGTCCCGGCCGGGGCGGTGGTGGTGATGGTCTTGGAGTTGACCACCGTGAAGGGCGCGGCCGCATTGGGGCCGAAGTCGACCGCCGTGACCTTCGTGAACCCCGATCCCGAGATGATCACCGGCGTGCCCTCAGAGCCGTTGGGCGGCGACACGGACTTCACCTTCGGGACCTTGAGAACGAAGGTGTACAAGTCGGCCGGGTCGAGCGGGCTCGTCTGATCATCGGAGTTCGTGAGCGTGATGTCGACGGTGCCGACAGGCTCCGCCGGGGAGATCACCGTGATCACCTGCGGTGACTGCACCGTGACATCGGTGCCCGGGATGGAACCGAAATCGACAGTGCTGACGCCGTCAAAGTCCGATCCGATGATCGTCACCCTGGTCTTCCCCGCCGACGCACCGGCCCTGGGGGAGAGGCTCTGTATGGCCGGGGTGTCCACGTAGGTGAACACGTCGGCGGGGGTGGTGTCACTCGTTCCAACCGGGGTCGTGACGGTTATGTAGACCGGCCCCAGTGTCCCGGGGGGCGAGATGGCCAGGATCGTATTGGGCGACTTGAAGGTGAAGTTCTCGGCTGCGGTGGAGCCGAAGGTGACGGCGGTGGCGGTGATCAGGTTCTTCCCCTTGATCGTCACGGTCGTCCCACCGTCGGTCGACCCGTGATCGGGGACGACCGACGTCACCACCGGGGTCTTGGTGGCCGGATGGGCTCCGGCACTCCCGGACGCCCCTATGACGAGGCCCATCGCCAGCAGGGACCCTACGGACAGCACACCGAGCCTTCTCATCTTCGATCCTCCGAGTCTGTGGGAACAGCGCACCCAGGGGAAGACCGGTCGATCAATCACGTCTCCTGCCACCCCCGCCGGTACTAACGATACAGCCGCTCCTGGCGTTACGGGGTGGCGATGGTCGACCCCGGTCACGGCTCCGGGGGAACGCCGCCGCCGTCAGGGGCGGATCGAGTTCTCGGACCGTCCGCGCTTCGTCCCCACCGTGATCACGTCGCGGTAGGCGACGCCGAACTGGCCCCGGTCCCCCCACCGGTCGACCTGCTCGTCGACGGCAAATCCGTGATCGACGGCCATCCGGGCGAAACGCTCGGCCGACATCGGGGCCCGTCCTCCGGCCCGACTCCAGCGACCCACGGCGAGGACGCGATGCTGCAGGAACCGTCCCGGGCGGCCGAAGAGGCGCGTCACCGGGATGAGGCTCAGGCTCCAGTCGCTCAAGCCGGCGTGATGGATGACGAAACGACCACCGGGACGCAGCACACGTCGGCACTCGGCCAGGTAGGCGGCGACCTCGGGCTCGTCGATATGAACGAAGGTGGCGAAGGACCAGACGAGATCGAACGAGGCATCGGGTACGGGCAGCGAGCGGCCGTCGTTGACGATGAAGGCCTCCTCGGGCAGATCGTGGCCGAAACGCTTACGGCACGCCTCCATGCAGGCGTCACTGACGTCGACGAGCGTCAGCGAGTGGGTGCGGCCGATCATGAACTCGGTCCAGCGGCCGAAGCCGGGGCCCACTTCGAGCACGTCGACGTCGGGCCCCAGGAAGGGGTCGAGGAAGCGCTCGACGAGGGAGCGCTTCCAGACTTCGTAGTCCTGGCCGCAGGCATCGGCATGAAACGTCCAGGAGTCGCCCCGTCGATTCCACGTCCCGGGGTTGTTGTAGGTATTGCGGTTCGAGGTGATCGATGCCATGCGTGCAGCCGGCTTCCGTCACCAGGATCGCGGGCGGCGATCGGCATGGTGGGTGCTGAGCGATGGCAGGTTGGCTCCCGGGGCGATCGAATTCCCGGCAAGCCCGGTCCACGTCCCCGATAGGGCCACGGCGACTCTGTCCCTACGCATCGGCTTCCCTTCTTGCCGCCCCGGTTGCCTCGCTCACCGTGCCCGTCGGAGTCGACCGGTAACGCTACCGCTCTTTGCCGGGGTCTCAATTGGCGGCAGACGGCCCGGCGGCGTTGACACGTTAGATTTTCCTTACGTATAGTCCGGCGTGGCCAGCGCCGGCTCTCCGACCGTCGCCGATGCATTCGGGGTGATCGCACACCCGCTCCGGCGAATGCTCCTCGAACGCCTGGCCGCCGGGGAATCCCGCGTCACGGAACTCGCCGCCGGGGTGGCGGTGAGCCGGCCGGCGGTGTCCCAGCACCTCCGGCTGATGCTCGACGTCGGCGTCGTGAGCGAGAGACGCGACGGGCGCGATCGGTACTACTCGTTGCGGCGGGACAGTCTCGACGAGATCGACCTGTGGTTGGCCCGGCTCGACGCTCCCCGGGAAGCCGGGCGCCGCCGCGTGGGCGGGGAGGTCGACGCCCACTCGTGATCGGGGACGACCACGTCCGGCGGGCCCGGCCTCTCGTATCCTGTGGTCCATCGAGAGGAGGACGGACGGTGACCCCGAACCAGGCGTGGCGGTCCGAAGCGGTGGCCGATTGGGAACGTCGTGGCGTCTACCGGACCCTTCTCGGATGGGAGACGTTCACCATGGATCTGGCGCCCACCGGTGCCGAGGAGCGGGAGCCCCTGCTCATCCTGCACGGATTCCCCACCTCGTCGTTCGATTTCCACCTGGTCCTGCCGACTCTCAACGCCAACCGGAGGGTCCTCCTCCTCGACCTGATCGGATACGGCCTGTCGGCCAAACCCGACATCGCCTACACGATGAATGTGCAGGCCGACGTGGTCCAGGCCTTCGTGGCCGACACCGGCGTGCCTCGGTTGGCCATGCTCACCCATGACATGGGAGACACGGTCGGTGGCGAGCTCCTGGCCCGCCATGCGGAAGGTGGCTGGCCGGTCGAGATCAGCCGGCGGGTGATCAGCAACGGCAGCATCTACATCGAGATGGCCCATCTGAGCAACGGCCAGGAGATCCTCCTCGGCCTTCCCGACGAGCGTCTCACCGGGACCGTCCCCGACGACGGTTCGACCATGAAGGCGGCCCTGACCGCCACCTTCAGCCCGCACTCCTCGGTGGACGACGCCGAACTGGCAGCCGCCTGGGAGCTCATCGCCCACCATGACGGTCATGAGATGTTGCCGCGGACGATCCGCTACATCGAGGAACGCCGCCGGAACCAGGTCCGCTACACCGGCGTCATCGAGTCGCATCCCTCCCCTCTGGCCATCGTGTGGGGCGCCGATGACCCGATCGCCGTGGTCGAGATGGCCACGAGGCTGAAGGACGCCCGCCCCGACGCCTCCCTGGACATCCTTCGTGACGTCGGGCATTTCCCGATGATCGAGGCTCCCGGACGATTCCAGGAGGTGGTTCTGCGGGCCCTGGCCTGAAGGTCACGGCCGATCCCCGACGATCCGGCGCCGAGCGGGCGCCACCGGCGTTCCCGCCCCGTGGCGCCGGGAACAGGCCACTAGAACCGGTTCTATACTGCTTCCGACGAGTGGACCGGTTCCTGGCGACCCATCGGGCGGCCGTGCCGACCGTCCGGTCAGAGGACCCTTCGAGGTCCGACGGATTCTCTGGGAGGTAGCGCAATGGCACAACCGGTGATCATCGAGGCGGTTCGCACGCCGATCGGAAAGCGCAACGGCTGGCTGTCGGGGTTCCACGCCGCCCAACTGCTCGGCGCCGCCCAGGTCGAACTGGTCAAGCGGGCCGGGATCGAGCCGTCCGAGGTCGAGCAGGTCGTCGGTGGATGCGTGACCCAGGCCGGCGAGCAGGCCTCCAATGTCACCCGCACCGCCTGGCTGAGCGAGGGCCTGCCCTACGAGGTGGCCGCCACCACCATCGACTGCCAGTGCGGCTCGGCCCAGCAGGCGAACCACTTCGTGGCCAACCTGATCAGCGCCGGAGCCATCGACGTCGGTATCGCCTGCGGCGTCGAGGCGATGAGCCGAGTCGGCCTGGGCGCCAACGCCTTCAATGGACCCGGGAAATCCCGCCCCGACGACTTCCCCTGGGACATGCCCGACCAGTTCGGTGCGGCCGAACGGATCGCTGAGAAGTACGGGATCAGTCGCCAGGACGTCGACGAGCTCGGGCTCCGGTCGCAGCGCAACGCGGCGCGGGCCTGGGCCGAAGGTCGTTTCGATCGCGAGGTCTTCTCCATCGAAGCCCCGGTGGTGGGAGCCGACGGTCCCACCGGTGAACGCCAGGTGGTCAACCGGGACCAGGGTCTGCGCGAGACGACGGCCGAGGGTCTGGCCAAGCTCAAACCCGTTCTTCCCGAGGGGATGCACACGGCGGGCAACTCGTCGCAGATCTCCGACGGTGCCGCCGCCGTGCTGTGGATGTCGGAGGACAGGGCCAAAGCCGAAGGGCTGCGGCCCCGGGCGCGGATCGTGGCCCAGGTGCTGCTGGGGTCCGATCCCTACTATCACCTCGACGGGCCGATCGCCTCCACCACCAAGGTGCTGGGCAAAGCGGGGATGACGATGGACGACATCGACATCTTCGAGGTCAACGAGGCGTTCGCCTCCGTCGTGTGCTCGTGGGCCAAGGTCCACGGGGCCGATCCCGACAAGGTGAACGTCAACGGTGGCGCCATCGCCCTGGGGCATCCCGTCGGCTCGACCGGTAGCCGTCTGATCACCACGGCCCTGCACGAGCTGGAGCGCCGTGACGGGAATCTGGCTCTCGTGGCCATGTGCTGCGGGGGCGCTCTGGCCACCGGCACCGTCATCGAGCGCCTGTAGCACCGGCACCGCGAGCGGGAGGAGAGTCTTCCATTGATCGGCACCGAGAACCTGACGTTCGAGCGCCAGGGAGCCACCGCCATCGTGACGATGAATCGCCCCGAGGCCAAGAACGCGCTCAGCATGGCGATGCTCGTAGGGATGGTGGACGCCTGGACCGAGATCGACAGCAACGACGAGATCCGGTGCGCCATCCTCACCGGCGCCGGTGGGACGTTCTGCTCGGGAATGGACCTGAAGTCGATGTCCAGCCCGGAGGCGGAGAAGTACAAGGACCGACGGGAGGCCGACCCCGATCTGCACTGGAAGGCGCTCCTGCGTCATTATCAGCTCCGGAAGCCTCTGATCGCCGCCGTCGAGGGCTGGGCGGTCGCCGGCGGGACCGAGATCCTGCAGGCCACTGACATCAGGGTGGCGGGCCAGGGGGCGAAGTTCGGAGTGTTCGAGGCGCGTCGTGGGCTGTTCCCCCTGGGCGGTTCCACCGTGCGACTGCGCCGCCAGATCCCCTACACGGTGGCCATGGACCTTCTGCTCACCGCCCGCGAGGTCAGCGCCGAGGAGGCCCTGCGGATCGGGCTGATCGGCCGTGTCGTTCCCGACGGCGAAGCCCTGAACGAAGCATTGAAGATCGCCGAGGTCATCAGCGCCAATGGACCTCTCGCCGTCGAGGCGATCCTCCGATCGGTCCGTGAGACCGAAGGCCTCTCGGAGGTCGACGGGCTGAAGGTGGAGCTCGAGATCGGCTGGCCCGTCTTCGCGTCGGAGGACGCCGCCGAGGGACAGAAGGCCTTCGCCGAGAAACGTGTTCCCGTGTACCGGCGGCGATGACGCCCGAGGGGGAGCCCGGAGTCTCCGATTTCGGGATCTCCACGGGAGAGGTCGTCGTCCATGGGCCCGGCGCCGGTGACGGATCGAGGGACGACGACCCCCGCTTCGCACTAGCCAGCGAGGTGCGCCGGATCACTTCCGCCATGGTCGGCCTGCCCCTGACCGACGCCGACATCTCCGCCGCCACGGCGGCCGTGGCCGAGGTGGCCGACCGTCTGGAAGGCACCGCCGGCACCGGGCGCCGTCCGCGTGCCCAACCCGACCCGGTCGGGAACGCCCAGGACTTCTTTCCCACCAGTCCGGTGATCGGCTTCGCCAATCCCGTGGCACCGCCCGTGGTCGTCGAGGCCGTGAACGGCGGACTCGTCGGTTCGGCCTGGTTCGACTACCAGTACGAGGGTCCACCGACGTGCGTCCACGGCGGGGTGATCGCCATGGTCTTCGACGAGATGCTCGGGGCGGCCAACATTCTCGCCGGGAACCCGGGGATGACCGGCACCCTGACGATCCGCTATCGCAAGCCCACCCCGTTGCGGACACCTCTGCGCCTCGAGGCACGGTTCGTGAGTCGGGACGGGAGGAAGATCCTCACCACGGGGGCCATCTATCACGGCGACGTTCTGACCGCCGAGGCCGAGGGTCTCTTCATCGAACTTGTGCCACAGAGATTCATGAAGATCGTGGCCGAGAATTCCGACTCGCCCGAAGCGCTCGAACAGGTTCGGGCCGACGCCCAGAGGCTCGGTCTGGCCGAGAGCTCCCCCGAGCCGGGCGGCACCACCGACCGCTGACCCCGCCGCGTCAGCGGCCGTGTTTCCGACGGGTCGGCGAGCTGTTCCCGTCACGGCTCGTGGCCGGCGGCCGGCGCCTGCCGGTCCCCCAGCCAGCAATCGTCACAACGGGTGGTTTTCGGCTCAACACCGGCCCAACGAATGCCGATACCGCGGACAGGCGCCCGACCGGTGCGCCGGGACGCGAGGACGACTCTGTTGGGCCTTGAACGACATGCTCGGGAGCCGGTGGGGTTGACCGACGACGACGTCGCCGCCTTCCTCGGTCTGTCCACCGAGCTGTTCTGTGAGTTCGGACCCGACGGCCAGCTGGCCTGGGCCAACGCCGCCACGGCCCGGGCTCTCGGGTACGGCGAGGAGGAGCTGCAGCAGATGCCCCTGGGCCACCTCGTCCATCCAGACGACATGGACGGCGTCCGGGCGATGTTCGCGGTGGGAACGACCGACGGAGCGGCGCGAGCGGAGACCCGGTGGCGTCGCAAGGACGGGACGTGGCGGTGGCTGGAGTGGACGGCGCGCCGATCGGCGGACACGGGAATGACCTGCGGAGCGGCCCGTGACGTCACCGACCGGCACCTGGCCCGGGCCGCCGTCCGGTCGGGCCGCGCCCGCCTGCAGGCCATCGTGGACCACTCGCCGTCCGGCATCTACGTGAAAGACCTCGAGGATCGCTACGTCCTGGCCAACGAGGCGTTCCTCGAACGCGTGGAGATGCGACTCGAGGATGTCCTCGGCCGGACGGCGGCGGAGATCTGGCCCGGCTACTTCGACCAGCATGAGGACAGCGACGCCGACGTGCTCCAGGGAATCGAAGCCGTGACCGGGGACGTCGAAATCGAGCTGGCCGACGGGCCCCACACGATGATGACGACGCGGTTCTCCCTCCGGGACGCCGACGGACGGGTCGTGGGAATGGCCGGTATCGGCACCGACGTCACCGATCGGACCGAGGTCGAGGGCGCTCTGGCCGAACGCGAGCGCCTCCTGGAGACGATCGTGCAGGCCTCGCCGGACATCGTCACCATTCTCGATGGCAGCGGTCACGTACGCGAGGTGAGCCAGGCGTCGGCACGGATCCTCGGCTACGAGATCGACGATCCCGACCATGACGAGCTCGAGGCGCTCGTCCATCCCGATGACATCCCCACCATCTACCGGGAATACGGTCGGCTCCTGACCCTCGAGAGCACGTGTCTCGACCTCCGCTACCGCGTGCGCCACGCCAAGGGTCACTGGGTCACGCTCGATTCCCGCGGGCAGTCGATCGTGGGGGAGGACGGGCGTGCCGTCGGTGCTCTGGTGATGTCACGCGACGTCACCGAGGACCTGGTCTTCGAGGCCGAACTGTTGACCGCCGTGGGGGTGGCCGAACGCGCCAGCCTGGCCAAGAGCGAGTTCCTGTCGCGCATGAGCCATGAGCTGCGGACGCCGCTCAACTCGGTTCTGGGCTTCGCCCAGTTGCTCGAGATGGACGACCTCTCCGATCAGCAGGAGCAGGCGGTCGGTCACATCCTGCGGGCGGGGAAGCACCTCCTGAACCTGATCGACGAGGTGCTCGACATCGCCCGCATCGAGTCCGGTCACCTCGATCTGTCGGTCGAGCCGGTCCTCGTGCTGGACGTGCTCGGTGACGCCGTGGACCTCGCCCGCCCACTGGCCGAGCACCGCGGTGTCCGTCTCTCGGTGGACGCCACGTCCTGCCTTCCAGACACCTACGTCCTCGCCGATCGTCAGCGGTTGCTCCAGGTCCTTCTCAACCTGCTCTCGAATGCGACGAAGTACAACACGCGGACGGGCCGGGTCGACGTCTCGGTGCGACGGAACGGCGATGGTCGGGCCGAGATCTCCGTCACCGACACCGGTCCGGGGATCCGCTCCGAGGACCTCGGCCGTGTCTTCGAGCCGTTCGACCGGCTCGGAGCGGAGCTCAGCGGTGTCGAGGGCACCGGGGTGGGCCTCACGTTGTCGAAGCATCTGGTGGAGCGGATGGGTGGGGAGATCGTCGTGGAGTCGACCGTTGGTGTCGGCTCCACGTTCGTGGTCCTTCTGCCGCTCACGGCAGCACCCGATGAGTTCGACTCGGTCGTCCCCACTATGAAGGAGACGCCCGTCCTGCGGGGCTCGCTCTGCATCCTCCACGTCGAGGACAACCTGGCCAACCTGGCCCTCGTCGAGCAGATCCTGGCACGACACGAGGAGGTCGAGTTGATCGCCGCCACGCTGGGCGGTCTGGCCTTGGAGCTGGCCCGTCGTCACCGCCCGGACGTGATCCTCCTCGATCTCCACCTCCCGGACATGTCCGGAGTCGAGGTCATCGGACGGCTGAGGGACGATCCAGCCACGACCGCGATACCGGTCGTCGTGGTGAGCGCCGACGCCACGGCCGAGCGAATCGAACGGCTCGACGCCGCCCGCGTGGCTGCCTATCTGACCAAGCCGATCGACGTCCGCGAGCTCCTGCGGGTTATCGAAGCGGTGGCGAAGCCAGGGGCATCCGACGAATGACCGCCACCCAGGGCCAGATCAACGTCGGCGCGCGGGCCAAGCAGATGGCGTCGTTGGTCGAGTTCTCGACACAGATCCTGTGCATGATCGACCCGGAGGGGACGATCGTCTGGTGCAACGAGTCGATGAGTCGGGTGCTCGGGTACGGGGCGGGCGACTTGGTCGGGATGGGAATCGGTGCTCTCGTCCACCCCGACGACACGGGCGTGATCCGGGAGAACCGGGGGACCCTGGCGTCGGGGGGCGAGGTCTCGGGGATAGAGGCGCGGTGCCGGTGCCGGGACGGGACATGGCGCGCACTGGAGTGGACGGTGAGCGCCGACGTGACCCGTGGACTGGTCTACTGCGCCGGGCAGGACGTCACCGAGTACCGGGAGACCGATGCGACCCTGCGCGACGACGAGGCCAGGTTGCGGGCCATCCTCGAGTACTCGCCGTCGTCCATCTTCGTGAAGGATCTCCAGGGTCGGTATCTCATCGTCAACCGGCAGTGGTCGTGGATCACGGGGATCCCGGCGGAGGACATGATCGGTGCCACCGCCGATGTGAGCTGGCCGACCGAGGCGCCGGCGATCGCCGAGCAGGAGCGGGTCCTCCTGGCCACCGGTGCCCCCCAGGTCTCCGACGAGCGGATGAATACCAGGGTGGGGGCGCGTGACTTCAGGGTCTCGCGCTTCCTGTTGTTCGACGAGGACGGATCGCCCTACGCCATGGGGGGCATCGCCACCGACATCTCGGCGCGTACCGAGGCCGAGAGGACCCTCGCCGGGCGGGAGCGTCTGTTGGCGACCGTCCTCCAGGCCAGCCCCGACATCATCACCCTCCTCGACGCCGACGGGACGGTCCGGCAGGTGAGCGAGGCCGACTCCGACGTGTTGGGACGGCACTACGCCGAGGCCGGCGAGTCCGGTCTGACGGCCCGCATCCACTCCGATGACGTCGAGCGTGTCGTCGAGGCGTTCGGCCGGATGGCGGCCGGAGCCGTCGGCAACGTGCGGCTGCGTTTCCGGGTCCAGCACACCGACGGGCACTGGGTGACGCTCGACTGTCGTGGCCAGGCCCTGGCCGACGAGACCGGTGCTTTTGCCGGCGCCGTGATCGTGTCGCGCGACATGACGGCCAGGATCATGTCCGAGCAACGGCTGCGCGACGCCCGCGAAGCAGCCGAACGGGCCAGTCGGACGAAGAGCGAATTCCTGTCCCGGATGAGCCACGAGCTCCGGACGCCGCTCAATTCGATCCTCGGCTTCGCCCAGCTTCTGCAGATGGACGAGCTACCCGAGGAGCAGTCCGGCGCGGTGGACCACATCCTGAGGGCCGGACGCCACCTGCTCGATCTGATCGACGAGGTGCTCGACATCGCCCGGATCGAGTCGGGCCACCTCGAGCTGATGATGACAGCGGTCTCGGTTCCCGACATCATCCACGACGCGGTGGAGCTGACCCGGCACATGGCCGAGGGCGCCGCGGTGACGGTACAGCTCGCCGTCGATCCCCGCAGCGACCTTCGGGTCAGTGCCGACCGCCAGCGACTCCTCCAGGTTCTCCTCAACCTCCTGTCCAACGCCGTGAAATACAACCGCCCCGGCGGTCGGGTGGACGTCTCCTGTGACGAGAGCTCCCCGGACCGGGTGCGCCTGGTGGTGGCCGACAACGGTCGGGGCATCCGCTCCGAGGATGTCGACCGCGTCTTCACCCCCTTCGATCGCCTGGGCGCCGAACAGTCGGAGGTCGAAGGGACGGGGGTGGGTCTGGCGCTGTCCCACCACCTGGTGCAACGGATGGGCGGACGGATCGGGTTCGAGTCGGTCCCCGACGTCGGGAGCACGTTCTTCATCGAGCTGGCCACCGCTACCGAGGCGCCGGAGATGCTTCCCGATGCCGGCCTGGCGCTCGGGTGGTCCGGAGCTGACGCCGACGCCGATGCCGGCGGGTCGTTCCGCGTTCTGCTGATGGAGGACGATGCCGCCAACCTCGACCTGGTCGAGCGGGTGCTGTCGCGGCGTCAGGGAGTGGAGCTCCTGGCCGCCATGCACGGTGGGCTCGGCATCGAGTTGGCCCGGGAGCACCTGCCCGACCTGATCCTGGTGGACCTCCACCTTCCCGACATGCCGGGGACAGCCGTTCTCGACCGGCTGGGGGAGGACCCGGCCACGGCGGCCATCCCCGTCGCCGTCGTGGGAAGCGACGCCGCCGCCCACGAGGTGCGCCGGCTCCTCGGTCGGGGAGTGGTCGGGTTCCTCACCAAGCCGTTCGATGTCCGCGCCCTGCTGTCGCTCGTCGATGCCGTGCGGGCGGCGCGGGTCGGCTGACTGTGAGCCGGTCGTCCGGTGGACCACGCCCGAGGGCGCTCCCGCCGGGGCAACGCGCTTGACGGGTCACGTCGAAGGGTAAAGGATTCCGTGCGCCCCGTTTCTGTTTGTTCGACCGGATCGGTTGACCGGACGACCGGCGGGACGGGGTGAGGCGGGATCGGTACCAGTCGGTGGTGCCGCGGGGAGGATGCGGGGTGGCGGACGGGCGGAACCAGGTACCTCTCACCTCTTTTCGGGTGTGAGCTGGTCCGACGCCATTCCGGTCTCACGAGACGGGCAAGGAGCGTCACATGATTCGCAGGGCTGTTCTGGTGATGGGTGCGGTAGTGGTCTCGCTTCTGGTGATTCCGGTCGGCGTCGCCAGCGCCCGGCTGCTCGTACGCTCCGACCCCGTTGCCACCGGAGTCACGAATTGCGGGGGCGCGTGGACAGGGACCCTGAAGTTCACCCCTCCCTTGATCAATGGCGGGACGTCGACCTCGGAGGAGATCAGCCTCAAAGCCACGGCCAAGCCCTGCGCCGGCGGCACCCCTCCACCGGTCAAGGGGAAGATCAACGGTAAAGGTGTCATCTTCGGGACGGGAGCGAACAATTGTGCGACCGTCTTCGCCGGTGGGACCTTCTCCTTCTCCACCGCGCAGTTCGTCGAGGTCATCAAGTGGAATCCGACGAGCATCAGTCCGAGCAGGGCCAGTTTCCCATCGGTGACGGAGGGCAACGTGGTTGACGCACCGTATGTCAACTTCTTCTTCAACGTCGGCGTGATCGCGGGCTCGTATTCCCCGTTCGCCACGACCCAGTCGATCACCACGGTGAAGACGTTGGCCACCATCACGGGTCCTGCGGATTGCGGGAGCACCGGCGGGGTGGCCAGTCTGGCCATTCGTGGCGCCCAATCGACCGGGAGCTACTAGCGGCGCCCGGGGGAGCCCCGGCCGACTCCGAGAGAAAGGAGTGGTTGTGATCGGCGTGAACGTGACGTTCGAGTACGACGGTGACTTCGATCGCGATCGGGTCGTCAATGTGGCCCAGAAGGCCCGAGGCATGTTCGAGGGCATGCCCGGGTTGCGTTTCAAGTTCTTCACATTCGATCAGGACCGGCAGCGCGCCACGAACTTCTATGTGTGGGAGTCCAGAGAAGCGGCCGAGGGGTTCTTTTCCGAGGAGCTCCGCGAGCGGGTAACCGGTCTCTACGGTGTCCGTCCCCGGATCGATTTTGTGGAGATCGCTGAGATCGTCGACAACTCGCAGATGAGCGACGCCTCGTAGCCGCGCTCTGAGCAGGTGGCGGCGCCACCCTCGTTTTCCCACCGCGCCGCGGTCTTTTGTAGCCTGACGCTCATGGCTTCGTCCGGCGTTCCGACGTGACCGTGATCGAGCGTCACGGAATGGTGGCGGTGCTGCGGCTCGACCACGGCAAGGTGCATGCCCTCGACGACGTGCTCCTGAGCGAGCTCGCCCACTGTCTCGACGAGGTCGAGCGCTCCGATGCCCGGGCCGTCGTCCTCACGGCCGCCGGCCGGGTCTTCTCGGCCGGGGTGGACCTGCAGAAGGTGCTCGACGGTGGCGCCGAATACCTCGAGCGGATGATGCCCGTTCTCATCTCCGCCTTCGTGCGGCTGTTCTCGTACCCGCTGCCCGTGGTCGCCGCCGTCAACGGCCCCGCCGTCGCCGGGGGATGCATCCTGGCCTGCGCCTGTGACCGGCGGATCATGGCCGCGGGAGGCCGCATCGGAGCCTCCGAGCTGCTGGTCGGCGTGCCGTTCCCGGTGTCGGCGCTCGAGATCCTGCGGTGGGCGTGCGGCGACCGCACCGAGGAGGTGGTCCTGTCCGGGAAGCTCTACGGGTCGGACGAGGCGATGTCGGTCGGGTTGGCCCACGAGGTCGTCCCCTCCGACGCGCTGCTCGAACGGGCCCTGGCGGTGGCCGGCGAGCTCGGTGCCGTGGCCCCCGAGGCCTTCCGCCTGGCCAAGGCCCAGCTGCGGCGCCCGGCCATCGAACGGATCACCGTCGACGCGCCGCTTGTCGATCCCGCCGTCCGTGCCCTGTGGGCGTCGGCGGAGACGACGGCGTCGATCAGCGCCCAGGTGGACCGGATGTCGGCCCGTCGAAATCGTTGACCCCGAATCGACGTGACTCGTGCCGTGCAAGGCCGCGTCTGCCCCGTTCGGGCTGAATCGCCCCAGCCGGCAGCCGGGCGGACCGCGGCCGCCGGTGCCTCTTGGCCGTCACCGGCTCCTCCAAAGCGATAGCCTCGGCGCCGTGCGGGTCGGGCGGGGAGCACTCCTTCTCAGCGGTGTGGCACTGGTGGCCTCGGCGCTCACCGCCATGGTGGTTACCGCCAGTGCCGGGGCGAACCCGGCGACCGTGCCGGTGACCAAGATCGCCCTGGTCTCCAAGATCTACAAGCCGTACGCGGCCCCCGGGACGACCGATGACTACCACTGCACCTTGATGAACCCACACGTCACGCGGGACTCCTACATCGTTTCGAGCCAGTTCACCCCCGGGAGCAACGAGGACCACCACGCCGTGCTGTTCCTGGTTCCCCCGTCGCTGGCGGCGAAGGCCGAACGGGCCAACGTGTCCGGGAAGGGCTGGACGTGCTTCGGAGAGGCGTCGCTGCCCGGACTGCCCATCGCCCAGATCTTGAGCACCCCCTTCCTGAGCGTCTGGGCGCCCGGGCACGGAGCGGACGACCTGCCCAAGGGGACGGGGATCCCTCTTCCGGCCGGGAGCCTGGTGATCATGCAGGTCCACTACAACCTGCTCGTCGGGGACAGACCGGTGAAGAACTCGTTGGTGCTCCACACCGTTCCCATCTCGACCCCGCTGTTGCCGCTCAAGCTCGACCTGATGTTCGCCCCACCGGACATCCCGTGCCCGGCCGGTGTGACCGGACCGCTGTGCAACCGGGCCGCGTCGCTGGCCAACCAGGCCCAGCGCTTCGGCCCGAGTGCTGCCACGTTTGTGAACATCATCGAATCGGTGTGCGGACGCAACCCCTCCGATCCGCCGGCGGGCGACTCGACCTCCTGCACCTGGCCCCTCTCCAGCAGCGGCTACGTCGTGAGGGTGCAGGGCCATATGCATCTGCTCGGCCGCAGCTTCAAGATGGTGCTCGATCCGGGGACGCCGGAGGCGAAGACGATCATCGACATCCCCGACTACAACTTCGACTATCAGAAGTCGTACAACCTGAGAACTCCGATTGCGGTCCGAGCCGGTGAGAAGGTCCAGATCACCTGCACCTACGACCCGACCCTCGCTCAGAAGCTGCCGTTGCTGCGCAAGGTCCCTCCCCATTTCGTGACATGGGGCGACGGTTCCTCGGACGAGATGTGCGTCGGCCTGGCATGGACCTCGGCGTCGCTGCCCAACACCCGCGACCGCCTCTGAGCTCCCACCCTCTCTTCCTCGCGGGCGAGCCTGGCGGAATCTGGGGGGATACTCCTCTGCCAGCTACGCGACTAGACATTCGTCATCGGTGGACGAGGGAGGACGGTGAGAGTGGCCGACGAACCGCTGGCGGTCGGGCTCGTGGGGTGCGGAATGATCGGGCAGGTCCATGCCGACGGATTGCGCAAGCTGGCCGAGGACGGCGAGATCGTCGCCGTGGCCGCCGCTGATCCGTCGGCCGAAGCCCGGGAGGCCGTCCAGCGGAACTGTCCCTTCGGGCGGATGAGTGCCGATCCTCTCGAGGTGATCTCCGACCCGGCCGTCGAGGCCGTCATGATCACCTCGCCCACCGCCACCCACCTCGACCTGTTGCGGGCCACGCTGGACGTGGGGAAGCCCGTCTTCTGCGAGAAGCCGCTGGCGCCGACGTTCGGCGACGTGCGCTCCATGTGCGCCGCCGTGGCGTCGTCTGGAGTGACGGCGCAGGTCGGTTTCCACTCCCGGTTCCACCCGATCATGAACCGGTTGCGGCGGACCGTGGAGACCGGTGAGCTCGGTCGGCCGATGGGCTACACGCTGCGCGACGACCAGTACTGGCCGACGGGGGACGTCGTGCCCGGCCACAGCTCCTGGCGGTCGGACCGGGCGCAGGCGGGAGGCGGCGCCCTGCTCGAGCATTCGATCCACAGCGCCGACATCGTCTCCTGGCTGTTCGGGCCGGCGGTCCGGGTGTACGCGCGCAGCCGCGCCGTCTTCGGGTACGACGTCGAGGACGTCGCCGCCGTGACCGTCGAGCACGAGTCAGGGGTCGTCGGGACCATCCTCACCATCTTCAACGGGGTGCGCGGGCGCGAGGAGCGCCGGTTCGAGGTCTTCTTCGAGCGCGGTGCGGTGGAGGCCACGACGGACTTCATCGTCGGTGCCGCCGAGGACGGCTATCTCGTGCAGCAGCCCGACGTCGAGGCGCACCGGCTCGATCTGGCGGTGATGCGGGACGAGCACTTCGCCGCCCTCGGCATCGGACGACGCGACTTCGTCTTCTACACCTATCCCGCCGACCGTCATTGGGTCGGTGCGGTCCGCCGGGGCGAGACGGTGGTGCCGGGCTTCGAGGACGCCCTGCGCGCCCACAGCCTGGTGGAGGCGGCGTACCGGTCGGCCGCCACCGGTGTAGCCGTCGAGATCGGCGACGATTTCTCGTGAATCCACCGCTACCCGCCGACCGGTGAGCGACCGCACGTGCGACGTGGCCGTGGTCGGTGGCGGCCTGGTGGGGACCGCCCTGGCCTACGAGCTCGTGACCACGGGTGCCGACGTCGTCCTGGTGGACGGGCGCCATCCCGGTCGGGCCAGCGACGCCGGAGCCGGCATCCTGTCGCCGGAGACCACCTGGAAACCCGACGACGGGTGGTTCTCGTTCGGCCGGGCTGCCGCCGGGCACTACCGAAGCCTCGTCGCCCGTCTGGCTGCCGACGGGGCTCCCGAGACGGGCTTCGCCGAGTGCGGGCTGCTCCTGGTGGCTCTCGACCCGGACGTGGACGACTGGTTCGCCACGTGTGCCGACCTGGCTCTCGGTCGCTCTCCCGACACCGTCACCGAGGTGACGCCGGACGACGCCCGCGTCCTGTTCCCGCCGCTCGGCCCGGTCCGCCGTGTCCTGCACAACCCGGTGGCGGCACGGGTGGACGGACGTCAGATGACCGCCGCCTTGCTCCATGGGGCCGAACGACGGGGGTTGCGACGCTGGGAGGCGAACGTCGGCGGGCTCCGTGCCGGTCACGGTCGTGTCGTGGCCATCGACTCCGATGCCGGCGAGCTGTCGTGCGGGGCCGTGGTCCTGGCCGGCGGGGCGTGGGCGCCGGTGCTCGGGCGTCAGCTGGAGGTGCCGATCCCGGTCCGTCCGGTCAAGGGACAGATCGTACACATGCAGCTCCCGGTGGCCGACGACGGGGCCGCCGTCGACAGCGCCGGCTGGCCCATCGTCGAGCCCGTGTTCAACCACTACCTGGTGGCGTGGCCCGGCGGCCGGGTGGCCTGCGGCGGGACGTTCGAAGACGCCGGTTTCGACACCCGCCCGACGATCGCCGGGCTCGAACAGCTGCTGCGCGCCTGCCTGTCCATCGCTCCCGGCCTGGCCGAGGCCAGCGTGGTCGATGTCCGCGTCGGCCTACGGCCGGTGTCGGCCGATGATCTCCCCGTTCTCGGCCCCGTGCCCGGGTGGGACAACGTCCATCTGGCCACGGGACACGGGACGGACGGTCTTCTGCTCGGCCCCTACAGCGCCGCGCTGGTGGCGCGGTGCATCCAGGGGGAACCGGTCCCTGACGAGCTGCTCGCGTTCAGCGTCTCCCGTTTCGGGGCCTGACATCACGGGCCCGATCCGACACCCGAGATCCCGGCCAACAGTTCACGGACGCACGCGGCCTGTTGGGCGGCGCTCGGCGGGCTGCCGTAGCTGGAGTCGCGACCCTCGGCACACAGCTTGATCTGCGTCTCGGCCGACGAGTGACTGAGGATCGACGGCGCCGCCGATCCACCGCCGGCGCCACCGGTCCCGCCCCCGCCGGTACCGCTCCCGCTCCCGAATATGTTGAGGCTGAACACGAGGAGGAGGGCGACGAGGAGCAAGCTCACCGCCATGGCCACCAGACCGGCGGTGGACGAGAACCCCCCTTGGTCCCGATCGATCCCGCTGCCGTGTCCCCGGCTCGTCTGTCTCACCCTTTGTTTGTCGGCGACGGGCGGACACTCCTGAAGCCCACCGCCGGGGTGGTCGGCCGGGGCCCGGCTCAGCGGGCCGTCCGGGAACCGGGAGAGGGGGAGCGGGCAATACTCACCATATGGACGGGTGGGGCTCCGATGCGTGCAGCGACGCCGTCTGCATCTCGGAGTCGTTGACCGAGCCCCAGCGGTTCGCCGTCATCTTCGAGCGGCACGCCGAGGCGATCCACCGGTTCCTGACCAGGCGCGTCGAGGCCCCGGCGGTCGACGACATCCTCTCCGAGACCTTCGTCGTCGCCTTTCGGACCCGTTCCGGCTACGACACCGCCCATCCCGACGCCCGCCCCTGGCTCTTCGGCATCGCCGTCAACGTCGTCCGTCACCACCGGCGGTCCGAAGGGCGGCGACTGGTGATGGTGGGTCGCGTGGAGCGGGACGCCGCGCTGGTTCACGCCGAGGGCCCTTCCGCTGACGAGGTGGCCTCCGACGTGGTGGGTGCGGACGAGGTGGGGCAGATGATGATGGCGCTGTCGCGCCTCGACGACCGGTACCGGGACGTGCTGATGCTCTTCGCCGGACCCGGGCTCAGCTACGAGGAGATCTCCCGGGCCCTTCAGATCCCCGTCGGGACGGTGCGTTCCCGTCTGTGGCGAGGACGAGCGCGGCTCCGGGAACTTCTGGGTGTGCCCGGGCAATACCCGGACGACGCCCCCGTCGAGGGTCGACCGATCGAAGGGGAACACATCCCATGACCGATGAACTGGACCTGCTGGACCGCTACATGGACAGCGCAGCCCGACCGGCTCGGGCCGACCTCGAGACGGCGCGGCGGCGCCTCGATTCCGAGATCGACCGGGAGATCGGAGGCCAATCGACCGGGTCCGTCACCCCGATGCCGGAGTCTCAGGGTCGCCGGAGTGCTCTGACACGCCCGCTCGTGGCGCTCGGCTCGGTGGCCGCCGTGGTGCTCCTGGCCACCGCCGTCCTCGTGCCTCTCGCCGGATACCGGCCGCCGACCGGACACCGGCCGGCGGCGACGGGGCGGCCGGTCGAGGTCTCCCGGACGTGGACACTGGCCGGCTACATCAGCCTGCCCGGTTGGCAGATCACTGAAGGGGGCCGGTCCCTGTCGACGTCACAGCAGTTCACGACCGAGTTCACCTGCCCGTCGGTGACGACCTGCTACTCGGCCGGCACCAACATTCCGAGCACCCACGAGAACTCCCAGGGGGCGATCACCGTCAGTCACGACGGCGGCGCCACCTGGCGGCAGTCCCTGTCGTCCCGGAGCGGGACCTACTTCTTCTCGATCACCTGTCCGACGCCGAGCACGTGCATGGCCCCCGGTGTGATCCCCGGTACGCGGACCCCCCCGGCCATGTACACGACGACGGACGGCGGGGACAGTTGGACGTCGCTGCCCCTGCCGGGAGTCGATGAGGCGTTCATCCTGCTGTCCTGCCCCGCCACGTCGACATGTGTCGCCATGGAACTGGACATGGGTCAGGACGGTCGTGCACGGAACAAGGGTGTCTCGTATGTCACCTCCGACGGTGGCCACCACTGGACGGCCTCGGCCGTACCCAGGGGATTTGTCCCGTCGGGTTCGTCCTCTCTCCAGTGCTTCCCCGGTGGGCGCTGCATCGCCGCCGGGACCGAGACCGCCGGCCCCGCCATCGACACACCCGCCGCCATGATCTACAGCACCGACGACGGTGCCTCGTGGACGACCGGCTCGGTGCCGACGGTGCCGGCCATCGCCTCCATGATGTCCTGTGTCGATGCCGACCATTGCGTGTCGATCGAGCAGAAGGACCTCCGCAACGGCCAGATGACGGCCAGCGGGGTGCTGGTGACCGACGACGGCGGCAGGACCTGGAAGGCCTACGGAGGGCACGACCTCGATCCGGTGAACGACAGGAAGACGGCGCTGAACTTCGGCTCGATCTCGTGCTCCACCGCCTCGGACTGCTTCGCCACCGGGCTGCTCTACGAGAGCCTGTGCCAGGGGAGCTGCCCCTACGTGGCCAATCAGGGAGTCATCATGGGGACCGTCGACGGGGGCCGGACCTGGAGGGCCGACCCCCTGCCGGCTCCCCCCAGCCCGACGCTGCAGTACGTCTCCGTGTTTCCCATGACGTGTGTCACCGAGACCGACTGCCTGGCCGTGGCCACCTTGGGGTTGTCGCAATCGGGGTCGAACGGGGGACTTCCGCCGGTGGAGCAGGATGTGGTCCTGACCAACAGTGGAGCGTCGGTCAGAACCAGGTCGAGCACCACGGGGTGACGGCCGACCGGAACATGGAGTCGGCGAGCGCCAGCGCCCCGTTCGAGTGTTCGTCGACACGGCCGGCGCCGGCCAGGGCCAGCACCGACGTCCCTCCCAGGTAGACCGATCCCAGGGCGTCGACGGGGAAGGTCAGATCGGCGGTGGCACCGGTCGGGGCACAGGTGGCCCCCGCCGGCCCCCCGTCGAGGGCGAACCGGCCGGCGGCGATCCCCAGGGGATCGGTGACCTCGATCACCAGGCGACCGTCGGCGGGATAGCGCCGGGCCGACAGGGCGGCGGCGACGTCGAGGACGCGGACCCAGATGAAATCGAACCGGCCCGTCTGTCGCAGCGACCGGCCGTCGCGCAGCAACCAGACCAGGGGTTCGTGGATGGACCTGTCTCCGGCCTGGACCCGGGTGGTGAGGTCGACCTCGCAGCAGAAGCGCCACAACCGGAGATAGGCGTCGGGGGTGGCGGTGACCAGCTCGATGATCGAGACGGTGCCCTTGGGCCGCATGTGGTCCCACTCCTGGGTGGCGGTGTAGCGCACATAGCCCTGGACGTCGCCGTCCGGGGCGCGATAGACGGCCTGGTAGCCCTGCACCGGGGTGGTGCCGGGCACCTCCACCTGGTGCAGCGTCCGGTCCCACCACCGCTCGGTCCGGCCGATGGCGCCCGGTTGCCCGGCGCGGACGCGCTCGTAGACGGGAGGCCCCTCGTGTCGGAGGGTGGCGAGATCGACCAGCTCGACGCTGCCGGTACCGGGCCGGAGGAAACGGGCCGTCCGCGTGTCGACCGTGTAGGTGGCGGCGTCGACGGCGGCGCCGTAGCCGAACTGGCCGTAGATGGGGTACTCCGAGGCGATGAGGATGCCCACCGGCTCTCCCCGGTCCGCCGACGCCCGGAGGTCGTTCGTGATCATCCGGGTGAGAAGTCCGCGACGCCGGTGGGTGGGCGCCACGGTGACGTTGGTGAGGGCGGCGGAGGGAACCTCGCTCGGCCCCGGCACCGTGAGGGGGGTGGGGAACGATCGCAGCGTTCCCACCGCCCGGGGCCCGTCGAAGGCGCCCCAGGTCCGGCTCAGGTCCATGTCGCCCAGGCGGTACTCGCCCTCGCCGTCCGCCGGGTGGGAGAGGAAGCCGGTGGCCATGCAGGCGGTCCATCCGTCGATCTCGGAGGCGTCGATGGTGCGGACCGACAGCTCCTGGGGCCGATCAGATGTGGTCATAGTCGGCGCTCAGACGGCGCGCTCGCGTCCTTCCCAGTACGGGTCGCGGAGCTTGCGCTTGTAGAGCTTCCCGTTGGGGTCCCGGGGCATGTCGTGGGTGAAGTCGATCGTCTTGGGGGTCTTGAACTTGGCCAGCCGGCCCTCGCACCAGGCCAGGATCTCGGCCGCCAGCTCCGGTGAGCCCTCGACGCCGTCGACGGGCTCGATGACGGCCTTCACCTGCTCGCCCCAGTCGTCGTCGGGGATCCCGAAGACCGCCGCGTCCACCACCTTGGGATGGGAGAGCAGGACGTGCTCGATCTCGGCGGGGTAGATGTTGGCTCCCCCGGAGATGATCATGTCGATCTTGCGGTCGGAGAGGAAGAGGAAGCCGTCGTCGTCGAGGTAGCCGACGTCGCCGACGGTGAAGAATTTCCCGATGCGATTCTTCTCGGTCTTCTCCTTGTCCTTGTGGTACTCGAAGTTGGCGCCGCCCGACATGGCCATGTAGACGGTGCCGATCTGGTTGGGCCCGAGGCGGTTGCCGTCGTCGTCGAAGATGGCGATCTCCGAGATGGGCCAGGGCTTGCCGACGGTTCCCGGCTTGGCCAGCCACTCCTCGGTGTTCACGATGGTGCCCCCGCCCTCGGAGGCGGCGTAGTACTCGTCGATGACGGGACCCCACCATTCGATCATGGCGTGCTTGGTGTCGATGGGGCAGGGGGCCGCCGCGTGGATCATGTGGCGGAGCGACGAGAGGTCGTAGCGGTGGCGGGTCTCGTCGGGGAGGGCCAGGAGGCGGTGGAACTGGGTGGGGACCATGTGGGAGTGGGTGACGCGGTAGCGCTCGATCAGCTCGAGCATGCCCTCGCCCGTCCACTTGTCCATGAGGACCACGGTGTGGCCCATGTGGATGGCCGCCCCGGAGAAACGGAGGACGGCGGTGTGGTAGAGCGGCGAGCCCACGATGTGGACGTTGTCGTCGCGCGACTGGATGCCGAAGAGGAGGAGGATCCCGCCGAGACCGATGGCGGCGTCGTCGGGATTGGCCCCCGACAGTGCCCGTCGGACCCCCTTGGGGTTGCCGGTGGTGCCCGAGGTGTAGTTCATGGTGTCGCCCAGGCTGCGGTCCTTGGGGAGGTCGGTCCTCTGGTTGTCGCGCATCTCGGTGTAGGAAGCGAATCCGCTGATGTCCCCGACGGCCAGGCACCGACTGGCCGGGATCTCGGCCTCTTCCACGGCCAGCTGGCACGCCTCGGCGAAGCGCTCGTGGCCGATGAAGACCTGGGCTTCGGAGTCGGTGATGATGTAGGCGATCTCGGGCGCCACCAGGTGGTGGTTGATGGGCACGATGTACCAGCCCGCCTGGAGGGCGGCGAGATAGATCTCGAAGACCTCGACGCAGTTGGGGAGGACGAAGGCGATCGTGTCGCCCGGTCGGAGCCCGAGTTGCCGCAAGCCGTGGACGACCTGGTTGGCCCGGCCCAGGAGCTCGCCCGCCTTCAGCTCGGTGCCGTCCGGGCCGACCAGGGCGAGGTGCCCCGGCTCCTCTTGCGCCATCGCCCAGAATCCGAAGTCGGCCACCTGTGTCTCCCCCTCGCGTGGCCGGGACTCCGACGACGTCGCCCGACGGTCCGGCCCGGCTCAGGAGCACCGGACTGGCGCTCGACTGCCGACCGACGCTAGAACGTGTTCTCGCAGGCGTCAAGCCGTCTGCCCCGCCGTGCGCGTCGCCCCATGCGCCAGACGCCGGTGACCGGGCAGACACCCATCGAGATCACCGGAGGATGCAAGGTGGCAGGGTTCCTCGACGGCAAGGCCGTGGTCATCACCGGAGCGGGAGGCGGCATCGGCCGGGCCTGCGCGCTGGCGTGCGCGGCGGAGGGCGCCAAGGTGGTGGTGGCCGACATCGGTGTCGGGCTCGCCGGGGAGGACCCGACGAGCGCCGTGGCCGACGCCGTGGTGAAGGAGATCGAAGCGGCCGGCGGTGAGGCGGTGGCCGTCGCCGAGGACGTGAGCACGATGGCCGGCGGCGAGCGGATCGTGAACACGGCGGTCGAGCGGTGGGGACGGATCGACGGCGTGGTGGCGGTGGCCGGGATCCTGCGCGAGCGGATGCTGTTCAACATGTCCGAGGACGAGTGGGACGCCGTGATCGCCACCCACCT
>Ga0209415_10000588_pt1 | contig 68012 bp, 60 predicted proteins | sample PeaSoiSIISIP2007_FD_187696 | JGI IMG/M metagenome (GOLD analysis project Ga0209415, IMG submission 187696) | Peat soil microbial communities from Weissenstadt, Germany - SII-SIP-2007 (SPAdes) (version 2) | ecosystem: Environmental > Terrestrial > Soil > Wetlands > Peat | place: Germany...
GATTCGAACCCTCGAAGGGCTTTTGACCCTTACACCCTTAGCAGGGGTGCGCCTTCGACCACTCGGCCATCTCTCCGCAGCGTAGCAATCATACGCATGGGCTTCAGGCACGGCAAAGCGCGGCCGCCGTCGAGGCGCACGCGCCGCAGTGGCGTCGGGTCTAACTGGTGGTCGTCGGCTCGGCCTCGGCTTTCTCGGCTTTCTCGGCTTTCTCGCTACTCTCGGCACTCTCGCGCTTGATACGGTGAAAGATCTCCTCGCGCTGCACCGATATGCTCTTGGGTGCGTTGACGCCCAGCCGCACCTGATTGCCCTTGACGCGCAGCACCGTCACGGTGACGTCCTCACCGATCATGACGGTCTCACCTACTCTACGCGTCAGGATAAGCACTCGTCGGTCCTCCAATGTAACTGTGTCGCTTCATGCGATCCGTGCCGTGCCGCCGGCCCGTACCCAATGGCGCCCACTATCGCGCAAATTCGCGCACTGAAGATTAAAATTCCTCAATGTGTCGGTGCGCTCAAGCGTGAGCGAACCCATGGAGCGACGCTGGCGAGCGCTTGATCCAGCGTCTGCGGTCTGCTGCCGCCGGCTTGCGCGAAGTCCGGCCGGCCACCGCCCTTACCACCTACTTGAGCGGCGACACTGCCGATTAGTTCCCCGGCTCGCACGCGCGCGGTCTGATCGGCAGTGACTCCGGCAACCAACAGCACTTTGGATTCCGAGTCTACCGAACCGAGCACGATGATGGCCGAGCCCAGTCGACTCTTGAGCTGATCGAGCGCCGAGCGCAGCGCACCTGCGTCCGCGCCGTCGACGCGCGTGGCCAGCACTTTGACGCCATCGACGTCGACCGCCGCGTCGGCTAGATCGCGACCGGAACTCATCGCAAGCTTGTCCTTGAGCGCGCGATTCTCCTTCTCGAGAGCGCGATTGCGCTCGAGCACCTCGCGCACCTTGTCCGTCGCCTCATCGCGCGAGCCATGCACCAGCTGCGCCACCTCGCCCAGCAGGCCGTCGATGCGGCGCACATGGTCGAGCGCCGCCTGGCCCGTGATCGCCTCGATGCGTCGCACGCCGGCGGCAACGCCCGATTCGCTGACGATGTGGAATAGTCCGATATCGCCGGTGCGCGCCACGTGCGTGCCACCACACAGCTCGGTCGAGAAATCGCCGAACGACAGCACGCGCACGCGCTTGTCGTACTTCTCGCCGAACAAGGCCATGGCACCGGCCGCAATAGCCTGCTCGTAGTCCATTTGTCGGATCGAGGCATCGTGGTTGGCGCGAATCTCGGCGTTGACCAGGCGCTCGATCCGCTGCAGCTGCTCGGCGCTGACGGCCTGGAAGTGCGAGAAGTCGAAACGCAGCCGGTCCGCTGCCACCAGCGACCCTTTTTGGACCACGTGCGTTCCCAGTTCGCGGCGCAACGCCGCATGCAGCAGATGCGTGGCGGAATGATTGAGGCGGATCGCCTCACGGCGCCCGGCATCGACGCGGGCCGTGAGCGTATCGCCGACTTTGAGCGTACCGCTCGTGAGCTCACCGCGGTGCGCGTGCGCGGCCCCGCGCTTTTGCGTATCTTCGACTACGAACAGCGTCTCGGGCTCCCCGATCAGTTCGCCGGCATCGCCGATCTGCCCTCCGGCCTCGGCGTAGAACGGCGTGCGATCGAGCACCACTTCGCCTCGCTCGCCGTGCCTGAGCGCCTCGACGCTCTGACCATCGCGCAACAGCACTAGCACTCGGCCCTGCGATGCAAGCTCTTCATATCCGCGAAATTCGCTGCGCCCGGCAATCTGGGCCCCGCCGCGCTGATCGACGCCAAACCGGCTCGCCGCGCGCGCGCGCTCGCGCTGCCCTTCCATTTCACGCTCATACCCCTGCATGTCGAGCTGCAGCCCACGCTCGCGGGCAATGTCGGCCGTCAGATCCGGCGGGAAGCCGTAAGTGTCGTGCAGCAGGAACACCAGCGACCCTGGCACGGTGGCGCCGCCGGCCTCGCGCATGCGCAGGTCGAACTGCGCCATACCGGCCGAGAGCGTCTCGGCAAAGCGCTGCTCTTCGAGCTTCAGTATGCGCGCGACCTGCTGCGCCTCGCGCCCGAGCTCCGGATACGCATCGCCCATGGCTGCTACCAACGCCGGCACAAGCTCATGGAAGAATGGCTGCGACTGGCCGAGCTTGTAGCCGTGGCGCACCGCGCGCCGAATGATACGGCGCAGCACGTAGCCGCGACCTTCATTCGAGGGCATGACGCCATCGACGATCAGAAAGCTGCAGGCGCGGATGTGATCGGCAATCACGCGCAACGACGGCGAGTCGAGCGCGGTGCTGCCGGTCACGCTGGCCGCGGCGCTGATGAGTCCGCGAAACAGATCGATATCGTAGTTGGACTGCACGCCCTGCATGATGGCAGCGACGCGCTCGAGTCCGGCGCCGGTATCGACCGAGGGTTTGGGCAGCGGCCTCAGCGTGCCGTCGGCGGCGCGGTCGTACTGCATGAACACCAGGTTCCAGATTTCGACGAAGCGATCGCCCTCCTGCTCTGCCGAGCCCGGCGGTCCGCCTGCGAGCTGCGGCCCATGATCGAAGAAGATCTCGCTGCAAGGCCCGCACGGCCCGGTATCGCCCATGGCCCAGAAGTTCGAGGTCTCGCCCATGCGCGTGACGCGCGCGGGGTCAAGGCCGATCTCGCCGGTCCAGACACGCGCCGCCTCATCGTCGTCGCGATAGACCGTGATCCAGAGCCGCGCCGGGTCCAGATGCAACCGTCGCGTCACGAACTCCCAGGCAAATGCGATTGCCTCACGCTTGAAATAATCGCCGAACGAGAAGTTGCCGAGCATCTCGAAGAAGGTGTGGTGGCGCGTGGTGTAGCCGACGTTCTCGAGGTCGTTGTGCTTGCCGCCGGCGCGCACACAGCGCTGGCTCGTGGTGGCGCGCACGTAATCACGCGTCTCCTTGCCCAGAAAGACATCCTTGAACTGCACCATGCCGGCATTGGTGAACAGCAACGTCGGGTCATTGCCCGGCACCAGCGAGGAAGACGGCACCACCGTGTGGCCGTGGTGGCGAAAGTACTCGAGAAAGGCGCGCCGCACCTCGGCCGCGCTCATATAAGGGGGTTTCATGCTCATGATAAAGCGTCGCTAACCTCGGAGCCCAGAGCCGCCCGGATATGATCGTTGGAAAAGCCTCGGTATTGCAAAAATCGGGCTTGTTTTGCCTTGTCCGGCCAGTGCACCGGCGGCGCCAGACCAAAGCGGCGGATGCGCAGCTCACGGGCACGCCGGGCCCAATCCTCGCCCGCAGTCAGCGCCGCCTCGATCAACGGTGCTGCGACGCCGAGTTGCTCGAGCTCGCGCTGTATGCGCAGCGGGCCCTGCCCGCGCTCGGCGCGCTGGCTCACAAAGTGCAGCGCGTAGCGTTCATCGTCGAGGTAGCCGCGAGCGCTGAACTCCTCGATGACGCCCTGTACAGCGACAGGTTCGAATCCTTGGCCCAGCAACGTGCAGCGCAGCTCGCTCGCGCAGAAATCCCGTCGCGACAGCAGCATGACGGCGGCGGCGCCAGCCGCTTCGGGATCGGCTGCCTGCCCTGCGGCGAGCGCGCGCTTACGCGGTCTTTTCCTCAACACGCTTGGGCGGCATGAGCTTGAGGCGGATCTTGTCCTCGATTTCCGTGGCGATCTCCGGATGCTGCTGCAGGTACAGGCGCGTATTGTCCTTGCCCTGCCCGATGCGCTCGCCGTTATAGCTGTACCAGGAGCCGGACTTGTCGATGATGCCCTGCGCGGCGCCGATTTCGATGATCTCGCCGGCGCGCGAGATGCCGGTACCGTACATTATTTCGAACTCCGCTTCGCGGAACGGCGGGGCCACCTTGTTCTTGACCACTTTGACGCGCGTCTGGTTGCCGATGACTTCCTCGCCATTCTTGATGGCGCCGATGCGGCGGATGTCGAGCCGCACCGAGGCGTAGAACTTGAGCGCATTGCCGCCGGTCGTGGTCTCCGGGTTGCCGAACATGACGCCGATCTTCATGCGGATCTGGTTGATGAAAATCACGATCGTATTCGAGCGCTTGATGTTGCCGGTCAGCTTGCGCAAGGCCTGCGACATGAGCCGCGCGTGCAGACCGACCTGCAGCTCGCCCATCTCGCCTTCGATCTCGGCGCGCGGCGTCAAGGCCGCGACCGAGTCGATCACGACCACATCGACCGCCCCCGAGCGCACCAGCATGTCGGTGATCTCGAGCGCCTGCTCGCCGGTGTCGGGCTGCGACACCAGCAGATCCTGCACGTTGACGCCGAGATTGCCGGCGTAGGCGGGATCGAGCGCGTGCTCGGCATCGACGAACGCCGCGGTGCCGCCGCGCCGCTGAATTTCCGCGACCACCTGCAACGTCAGCGTGGTCTTGCCGGACGATTCCGGACCGTAGATCTCCACCACACGCCCGCGCGGCAATCCGCCGACGCCGAGTGCAATGTCGAGTCCCAGCGAGCCGGTGGGCACCGTCTCGATATCGTAGGTCGCCGACGCATCGCCCAGACGCATCACCGAGCCCTTGCCGAACTGTTTTTCGATCTGTCCGAGCGCGGCGCTCAGTGCCTTCTTGCGATTGTCATCCATCGTGGCGGTCCTTGCAGAATCTGCGGCGCTATTCACCATGCCGAATTATCCCACAATGGGCGCGTCGGCGCGGGTGCAAAACGCCCCTGGAGATTGGAAAATGCCGTGGTGCTAGCCGTGACTCGCCGACAGCGGCCACGAGGCGAGCCTCGTATAGCGCCCCAGCTGCGCAGTGGCTGCGGTTGCGCGCTCAAGTTCATGACTTTGCGCAAGATGGAAGCAGCGCGCCGCGAGCCGCAGCGGTGCGGCCAGCGCCCGAGGGCCGCCGACGAGCCCGGCAGCGCCGGCCACGCCGCGCAGCAGCGTCACGTGAGCTTTGAGCGGCTGCTCGTCTGGACTCAAACCGAGCGCGCGCGCACTCGCGCGCAGCGCCTGCACCAGCTCGCTCGCCGCCACAGGCGCCGCATGGTCGCTGGCGACGGTGAGCGTTTGCGACCGCGGCCAGTACTCGAGCGTCTCGAACACGAGCTCGAACTCCCGCGCCTTGATCGCGGCGGCGCGCTCGCACAGCGCGGGTATCAGCGCCTGCTCCACCGCGCCCAGAAAGCACAGCGTGACGTGCAGATCCGCCGCCACCACGGCTCGCCCAGCGCCGGCATCGAGCGGGCCCAACGCGCGCGGCAGCTGCTCGATGAAGAGCGGGTCTGGCCAGAGCGCAAAGAACAGCCGCCGCATGCGCGTCTTGCGTGCCTAGGGGGCGGTGATGATGAGCCGCAGCGCGGTCGCGACCGAAGCGCGCCGCACGGCCTCGCGATCCCCCGTGAAGCGCTCCTCGACCGCTAGCGTTAAGCCGCCGCGCTGCGCGCGCGCGAACCAGACCAGGCCGACCGGCTTCTCGGCCGAGCCGCCGTCCGGTCCGGCAATGCCCGTGATGGCCAGCGCGAGCGCCGCCTCGCTGGCATGCAGCGCTCCGCTCGCCATCTGTTCGGCGGTCGGCCGGCTCACGGCGCCAAACGCGCGGATAACACTCGCGGCCACGCCCAGCACCTGCTCCTTGGCCGCATCCGAATAGGTGACGAAGCCGCGCTCGAACCATTGCGAGCTGCCGGGTATATCGGTCAGGCACTTCGCCAACCATCCGCCAGTGCATGATTCCGCCACCGCGACGCGCCGCTGCTTGGCGAGCAGCACCTGGCCGGCGCGCTCGGCCAGTGAGTGCAGCGTCGCATCATTCGTATCATTCATGGGCGCATGGTAGCGCTGCAGCGTCCGGCTGCGCAGAGCCTGTACACTGCCCCGCCATGGTGGCGGACCCTTCATCCGGCGAACACACGCCGATGATGCAGCAGTACCTGCGGATCAAAGCCGAGTATCCGGACGTGCTGCTGTTCTATCGCATGGGCGACTTCTACGAGATGTTCTACGACGACGCCCGTCGCGCCGCGCAGTTACTGGACATCGCTCTGACCTCGCGCGGCCAGTCCGGCGGTGCGAACGTGCCCATGGCAGGCGTTCCGGTACACAGTGTCGAGGCGTACCTGGCACGGCTCGTGCGCCGCGGCGAATCCGTGGCGCTGTGCGAGCAGCTCGGCGAGCCGGGTCAGACCCGCGGACCCATGGAGCGGCAGGTAGTGCGCGTCGTCACGCCCGGCACCGTCACCGACGAGGCGCTGCTCGAGCAGCGGCGCGAGACGCTGCTGGCCGCGCTGTGGCGCGAGGGCGCGCGCTGCGGCCTTTCCTGGCTCGATCTGGCCTCCGGTCGATTCACGGTCAGCGAGCTGCCGAGCCAGGAGAGCCTCGAGGCCGAGCTCGAGCGCCTGCGGCCCGCCGAGCTGCTGGTAGCGGACTGCCAGGCGCAGGAATTCGCCAGCCTCACCCGGCACGAGACGGTGGTGCGTGCGCGTGCGCCCTGGCATTTTGAGCTCGCCAGCGCGTCGCGTCTGCTGACCGATCAGCTCGGTACGCTCGATCTCAGAGGCTTCGGCGTCGATGAGCTGCCGCTGGCTTTGCGCGCCGCCGGTGCGCTGCTGCAGTACGTGCGCGATACGCAACGCTCGGCCCTGCCGCACATTCGCTCGCTGCAGGTCGAGGAGCGCGCCGATGCCCTGGCGCTCGATGCCGCCACGCGCCGCAATCTCGAGCTCGACCGGAGCCTCTCGGCTCACGACGAGGCGACGCTGTTCGCCGTGATCGACTCGACCGTGACCGCCATGGGTTCGCGCGCGCTACGCCGCGCCTTGGCCAGGCCGCTGCGAGCGCACGCGCCGCTGCGCGAGCGCTATCACGCGCTCTCAACGCTCGCCGATTCGCGCCGCTTCGAGACGCTGCGCGAGCAGTTGCGGCCCATCGGCGATCTGGAGCGCGTCCTGGCGCGCATCGCATTGCGCTCGGCGCGGCCGCGCGATCTGGTGCAGCTGCGATCGGCGCTGGGCGCACTGCCATCGGTGCGCGCCGCGCTCGAGCCGTGCGATTCACCGCTGCTCGAGCACCTGCGAGGCGAGATTGGCGAGCACGACGCGCAGCACGCGCTGCTGCTGCAGGCCATCAGCGCGCAGCCGGCGCACTTCCTGCGCGACGGCGGCGTGATCGCCGAGGGCCATGATCCGGAACTGGATCGGCTGCGCGCCATTGCCAGCAACACCGATGCCTTTCTGAGCGAGCTCGAGCAGCGCGAGCGTGCACGCAGCGGCATCCCCGGCCTGAAACTCGGATACAACCGCGTGCAGGGCTTCTTCATCGAAGTGGCGCGCGCGCAGGCCGACCGCGTGCCGAGCGACTACCTACGCCGCCAGACCGTGAAATCGGCCGAGCGCTTCATCACCCCCGAGCTCAAGGGCTTCGAGGATCAGGTGCTCGGCGCGCGCGAGCGCTCGCTGGCGCGCGAGAAGGAACTCTACGAGGCGGTGCTGAGCGCGCTGATTGCAGCGCTCGAGGGCCTGCAACGCACCGCCGCGGCCATTGCGCTCATCGACCTGCTGGCTTCGCTGGCCGAGCGCGCCAGCGCCTTGAACTGGACCGAGCCGACGCTGGTCGATGAGTCGCGGCTGAACATCGAGGGCGGCCGCCATCCCGTGGTCGAGCGCTTCCTCGAGACGCCCTTCGTGCCCAACGATCTCGCACTGCATGACGGGCGGCGCATGCTGATCATCACCGGGCCCAACATGGGCGGAAAGTCCACCTATATGCGCCAGGTGGCACTGATCGTCGTGCTGGCGCATCTGGGCAGTTTCGTACCGGCAGCGCGGGCCGAGATCGGACCGATCGATCGCATCTTCACGCGCATCGGCGCGGCCGACGATCTGGCCGCTGGCCGATCGACCTTCATGGTGGAGATGACCGAGACGGCCAACATACTCCACAATGCCAGCGCGCACAGCCTGGTGCTCATGGACGAGATGGGACGCGGCACCAGCACCTTCGACGGACTGTCGCTGGCGCGCACCGTTGCCGAATACATTGCCACGCGAATCCGCGCCTTCACGTTGTTCGCGACCCATTATTTCGAGCTCACCGCGCTCGCCGATGAGATCGAGGGCTGTGCCAACGTGCACCTCGATGCGACCGAGCACGGCGATGCGCTGGTGTTTCTGCACGCCGTCAAGGACGGACCGGCGAGCCGCAGCTACGGCCTGCAGGTGGCGCAGCTCGCAGGCGTTCCGCGCGAGCTCATCGCGGCGGCCCGCCGCACGCTGCAGCAGCTCGAGGCCCGCAGCGCGCACGGCGCCGGCGCGCATTCGCCGCAGGCCGAACTGCCGTTCGCACCACCGCAGCCGGCCGCGTCCGACATTCAGGCCAGTGCGTTGCGCGCGCAGCTCGCCGCGCTCGACCCCGAGCAGCTCACGCCGCGCGCGGCGCTCGAACTGCTGTTCGAGCTGCACCGGCTGGCGCGGCAGTGAGCCTAAGCCGCCGCGGCGGCGTTCATTCGAGTTTGAGCTCCATCCGCACGGCACCTTCGGCTCCGCCGCCCGAAGCTTGATTGACCAGAAACACGCGCTGCGGGGGCAGCGCGGTATTGGCGAGCACCGCCTGCTGCACCGCCTGCGCCCGCGCCTGCCCCAGCGCATCGCGCGCTTGCGCGTTCGGCGCGAACTGCGGCAGCAGCTGTTGCTCGAGCCAGCTGACGCGATCCGCATCGGGATCCGCCGCGCTGGCGGTTTCGGGCGGATACTCCGGATCGGACGTGAACTGCGCGCGATAGAGCGCCGCGAGCTTGGCGAGGCGGTCCGCGGCGGCCGGGGCGGCCGTGGCGGCGCGTGCCGCGGTCGCTGTCGCGGGCGCAGGCGCGGCGGCCGCGCCGGCCTTGGCGCCGCGCGGGTGCTTGCCTGCCGCTGGGACGGCCGCGCTTGCACTGAGCGCCTGCTCGAGTCCGGCGCGCTCGAGCGCCACGTCGTCCGCCTCCGTCTGCGTGTGCAGCGGGATGTCGAGCTTCACCTGCGGCCGCTCGATCAGCGCATTCGACAGCTTCGTGAGCTTTTCGATCTGCGCCGACGTCAGCGTCGAGACGCCGGCGGGAAAATCGACGTACGACAACTCAGGCCCACCGCCAAACAGCGAGCCGAGCAGCGCAAACGGCGCCGTGACGATCTTCGTGACGAGGTTGACGAACATTTTCCAGACGATCGGGCCGATACGAAAGGTCGGATCATCGAGGCTGCCGCCCACGGGCAAATCCAGGGTGATGACGCCGTTGCGGTCTTTGAGCAGTGAGACCGCCAACTTGATCGGCAGCGGCACGGCCTGCTTGCTCTCGGTCGCCGCGCCGAACTCGAGCTGATCGATCACGATGTGATGCTTGGCATCGAGCTTGCGGTTCTCGACGTGATACTGCATCTGGGTGCTGAGTTTTCCCTGCGCAATGTTGTAACCGGCAAACTTGCCGGAATAGGGGTTGAAGGTCGGCAGCTCGATGTTGCTGAAGCTCATGGCGATGTCGGTGTAGGCCGTCGCGGAGAGCACGTTGATCTCCCCCTTGATCGACACCGGGGCGTAGCGATCGACACTGCCGTCGAGCGACACGGTCGCGCGCGAAGCCGGATCGGATGACAGACCGACCACCGAGCCCTTGAGGCCGTAGATCGCGCTCGAGAAATTCGGCGTCACCGAGCGGTCGGTGAAATTCGCCACGCCGTCGCGCACTTCGATGCGCGCGATGCGTATCGGCATGGGCCGGGCCGCCGGCTTGGCAGCGCTCGCCGCTGCAACCGCGCTGCGCGCTGCGCTGGCCTTACCTTTAGCCGCCGGTGTCGGGGCCGCGGTCTGCGCCTGCACGGGTTGAGCCTGCGGAGCGCGCAGCGCGTCGGCGACGTTCAAACCGCCCTGAGCGCCAATAACGACACGCCCATAGGGCGCCAGCGCGACGATGCGCTCGATGCGCAGCGCATCGGGCGCCATCTGGTAGTGCAGACCGTCGATGCGCAGCGAGCGAGCGCTGACCAGGTCCTCGTTCATGACGTTGTCGCGCGTCGCCAGATCCGCGAGCTCCACGGCAAGCGCCGCTTGCAGCTGCGGCTGACCGGGCGTGCTCGCATGCGCATACGCCACGTGGCCCTTCACGCCCAGTCGTCCGCGATAGAGCGTGAGGTTGGTGGACTGCGCGACATAGGGCTGAAACGCCGGCAGATCCAAACCACTCAAGTCCAGGTCGAGCGCGCTGTCGAGCGTCGAGAGCGCCACCGTGCCCTGCGTCTGCAACGCCCCGCTCGCGCCGAGCCGCAGATGCAGATCGAATTTCAACGGCTCGGTGCCGCTGCTCGAGTAGTTCTGCACCGTCAGGCCGATCGCGCGCAAGGGCAGCTTGAACGCCGGGCTGACGCGGCGGTCCTCGGCTTCGATGTCGGCGTCCTGCAGTTCGAGCCGTTTGAGCTCGATGTTCCAGGCGGGCGTGGCAGCCGCCCCAGCGCTATCGGCGGGCACGGCCGTGGCGGTGGCCGTGGCCGCTGCAGTCGCCGGCGCCGGCGCCGGCCGCATGAGCTGTTGCAGGTTCAGACTCCCGTCCGCATCGCGCCACAGCTTCAGCGCGGCCCGCTGCACCGTGATCGCACCGATGGCAATCCGCCGCTCATTGAGCACCACGGCGGTATCCGCGATATCGAGCTCGGGCAGCGAGATCCAGGGCGCCGCGGCGAGCGTTGCGGCGGCCCCCGATGCCGTGGGGTGTGCCGTATCGGCCGGCGCCACACCCAAGTTGTGCACCTGGATGCGCGGCAGCCTCAGCGACAACGCCGTGACCGGCGTCGCGACGAGCTCATAATGGCCTTGCACGTCCAGACTGCCGCCCGTGAGCGCGAACGGCAGTGCGTTCTGCAGATAGTCGGCGACGGTCGAGGCCTTGAGCGCCGTGATCGTGAACTCGCCGTTCGATCCGAGCGGACTGAGCGTGAATTCGCCGGCCCAATCCAGGCGCTCCCCGGCGCCGCTCTGGGCGCTGAAGCGGTATTTGTTCTCGAACTTCGGTGCGGTGCGAAAATCAGTCAGATCGAATTCGATCGGCGATAGCGTGGCCGCAAACGGCTCGCTGCGGCTAAGGTCCTGAAATTGCACGCGGCCGCCGTGCACTCCCAGCACCGCGATGCGCACCGCCGGCAATGCGCCGGGCTTCGGCGGCTTCTCGGGCGTAGCCGGCGCGAGTTTAGCAAGGTTCACCGATCCGTCACGCTCGACCCGCACCTGCACGACGGGCTGCTCGAGCTGTACCTCGCTGAGGGTCCAGGCGCGATGCAGCAGCGAAGCGCTCAAGGATGCGCCCACCCGCAGCAGTGCAAAACTCGCGACCGGGCGATCATCGGCTTCGGCAAGCGCGAATTGGTGGATCTCGAGCGTGAAGGTGAACGGATTGAAATTGAGCTGTCCGATCGTGGCGTGCCGACCCAGATCCTTCTGTACGTAGTGCACGATGGCATTGCCTGCCAGGTGGGGCAGCAGCAGAAAGCCACCGAGGGTGTAGAGCAGCAGCAATGCCGCCACGACAGCGAGCCATCGCGCGTACGCGCGCAGCCGGCCGGGATCGGAGGGGGCAGCCGATTTAGGGTCCGAATCGTCCATGTTCGAAGAAATTCCCTGCTTCTGTTGCCACGCGTGCCGACAGCAGCATCCCTGAATGCGTCACCGGCAGTCGCAGGACACTCCTCGCGCCGGAAAGTCCGGTTTCCGAGACCGCGATGGTGCCGTCATTGGCTTCCCGGAATGTTAGCAGCAAATGGCCGAGGCCTAATGGCGTGGTGCCGGCGATGATGCCGAGCTCGCGAGCGATGTCCCAGCGCCGCGCGCGATATTCCAGCAGCTCCTCGCACGCCGCCTGTCCGAGCATCCGCCGTCCGAACGGCCAGCGCCCCAACTGCTGCGCCGCACGCGAGCCGCCGCAAGGCGTGCCGAGGAACAGCACCCGTCCCGCTTGCCTCAGGCTGTAGCGCTGCAACAGGCGCAGAATAATGAGTCCGCCGAGACTGTGACCCAGCAGATGAACCTGCGGCGCGTCGATGCGCTCGACCATTTGGCGCAGCGCCGCCACGATGTGCGCCACCGGCTCGGACCGGGAGCGATAGTGAAACACGTGCATGCGGTAGCCGCGCTCTGCGCGCAGTCTGCGGCCGAGCAGCGCGGCTTCGACGCCGGGCATCCACAGACCGTGCACGTAAACGACGGCTGCGGCGCTGCAGCTCAACGCGCTACCGTACCTTAAGCGGCCGGCGGTGGCGTGCGCACGCGAATGTGCAGCTCGCGCAATTGCGCCTCGGCAACTTCGGTCGGCGCGTCGGTCAGCGGGTCGGCGGCTGTCTGCGTCTTCGGGAAAGCGATGACTTCGCGAATGCTGTCGGCACCGCTCATCAGCATCGCCAGCCGATCCAGGCCGAAGGCGATGCCGCCGTGCGGCGGGCAGCCGTAGCGCAACGCATCGAGCAGGAAGCCGAACTTCAGCCGCGCTTCCTCGGCCGCGATGCCCAGCAGCGCAAAGACCGCCGACTGCATCTCCTCGCGGAAAATTCGCACCGAGCCGCCTGCGACCTCCGTGCCGTTCAGTACCAGGTCATAGGCCCGCGCCAGCGACTGTGCGGGCGCTGCACGCAGCGCCGCGGGATCATCGGTCTGCGGCGCGGTGAAGGGGTGGTGCATCGCCACCCAGCGCTGCGCCTGCGCATCCCATTCGAACATCGGGAAATCCACCACCCAGAGCGGCTGCCAGCCGGGCGTGAACATCCCGCGATCGTGAGCGAGCTTGAGCCGCAGCGCGCCGAGCGCATCGGCGACCACCCCGGCCTTGTCGGCGCCGAAGAAGATCAGGTCATTGTCGGCCGCGCCGCAGCGCGCGAGCAGCCCCTCGATCGCCGCATCGTCGAGGAATTTGACGATCGGCGACTGCAGCCCGTCCCGGCCACGCAAGCGCTCGTTGACTTTGATGTAGGCGAGCCCTTTGGCACCGTAGCGGGCGACGTAGGCCGCATAATCATCGATCTCCTTGCGCGTGAGCGCGGCCCCCCCCGGCACGCGCAAGGCCGCCACGCGGCCCGCGCTATCCTGCGCCGGCTGCGCAAATACCTTGAAATCGCACTGGCGCACGAGATCGGCGACGTCGGTAAGCTCGAGCGCCACGCGCAGATCCGGTTTATCCGAACCGAAGCGGCGCATCGCCTCGTGATAGCTCATGCGCGCAAACGGCGTCGGCAACTGCACGCCGAGCACCTCGAGGAACAGCGTGCGCACGAGCCCCTCCATGAGCTGCATGATCTGCTCCTGGCTCAGGAACGAGGTCTCGAGGTCGAGTTGCGTGAATTCCGGCTGGCGATCGGCGCGCAGATCCTCGTCGCGAAAGCAGCGCACGATCTGGTAGTAGCGGTCCATGCCGGCCATCATGAGCAGCTGCTTGAAAATCTGCGGCGATTGCGGCAAAGCAAAGAATTTGCCCGGATGCGTGCGGCTCGGCACCAGATAATCTCGCGCGCCCTCCGGCGTCGCCTTGGTGAGCATCGGCGTCTCGATGTCGATGAATCCATGCGCGTCGAGGTAGCCGCGCATCGAGCGCGTGATGCGATGGCGCAACCGCAGCCGCTGGCTCATGATCTCGCGTCGCAGGTCGATGTAGCGATAGCGCAGACGCACCTCCTCGTTGACCGTCTCATCGAGCTGAAAGGGCAGCGGATCGGAACGGTTCAGCAATTCCAGCTCCGCGGCCACGATCTCGATGCGCCCTGAGGCAAGATTCGGGTTGACGGTTCCCGCGGGGCGCTCGCGCACCAGCCCGCGCACGCGCACTACGAATTCGTGGCGCAGCTTCTCGGCGATCTGGAACACCGCCGCATGATCCGGATGGAACACAATCTGCACCAGACCTTCGCGGTCGCGCAGATCGACGAAGATCACGCCGCCATGATCACGCCGCCGGTGCACCCAGCCCGCAACACTGACGCTTTGGGAGATCAGCTGCTCGTTGACCTGTCCGCAATAGTGGCTGCGCATGATTCTCATCGGTGCGTAAAAACGCTTCAGCGTGCTGCTGGCGCCGGTGCAGCGGGCGCGGCGGCGGGCAACGCAGCGGCGGCGGGCGCCACGGCGGGCGGCGCGACCACGCCTAATGTCACGATCATTTTCATCGCCGCATCGACGTTCATATCGAGCTCGATGGCCTGCGAGCGCGGTACCAGCACGATGAATCCGGATGTGGGATTCGGAGTCGTGGGGATGAACACGCACACTTGCGACTCGGCGCCCGGCGCAATGCCGAGCCGTACATCCGAGGCGGTCTGAAAGCCGATGCTCCAGAGCCCGGTGCGCGGATATTCCACCAGCAGCACTTTTTTGAACGAGTTGCCCGAGTTGGACAGGATCGTCGTGGAAAAGCTCTTGACCCCGCCGTATACCGCCCGCACGAAGGGGATGCGATTGAGCAGGTCCTCCCAGGCGCGCACCAGGCTGCGGCCGATGATATTGGTCACCAGCAGTCCGGTCGCAAACAGCAGGAACACCGCGAGCAGGGCCCCGAGTCCCGGTATATGCACGCCCAGCCACGCTTCCGGCCGCAGCGGACGTGGCAACAGCAGCAGCGTCTGATCCATGAGGTCCAGGATGAACCGGATCACCAGCACCGTGGCGATGATGGGCAACCACACCAGCAGCCCCGCAATGAGGTAGCGCCGCAGGATCAGTTTGGGCATCAGGCTGCTCAACGTCGGCCCCGGTGCTTGCCGGGCTTGGTCGGCGTCTTGCCGGCGCGTTCGCTCGCGCTCGTCGGCGCGCGTTTGCGCCCCCTGCTGCTGCGCCGATGTGTCGAGGCCTTGCCGCCTGCGGGCTGCGGCTTGGCCGGCTCAGCCGGCTCGGCCGGGCTGGCCGTCTTGCCCTCCCCGCCGCTCGCACTCTTGGCCTCGGCTGGAGCCGCTGCCTTAGGTTCGGCGGCGCCGGCGGCGAGTTCCGTCCCCTTGACATCCTTGGATTCCTTGGCGTCCTTGGAATCGCCCGACGGCGCTTGCTTGTCCGCGCCGGCCAGATTGCGTTTCTGCTCCTGATCGGACTTGAAATCGGTTTCGTACCAGCCCGAGCCCTTGAGCCGGAACACAGGCGCGGAGATCAGTTTCTTGAGCGTGCTCCTGCCGCAGGAGGGACATTTCTTCAGTGGCGCTGCGCTGATCTTCTGGATGACCTCGAGATAGTAGCGACAGTGGCTGCATTCGTATTCGTAGATCGGCATGGCGCTCGCTGCGGCAAAGTGACTTAAGATAGGCGCAATTATAGACGGCAGTGGCGCTGGTACAGCTGCCAAAAGGCTGCAGCCGCCCGCGGCAGATTGAGCTGCCAATGCTCGGCGGCCGAGCTGTCGGCTCCATCGGTGATGAACTTGGCGCAGCCGAAGCGTGCCCCCTCGAGGTGGCAGACCTTGGCGAGCGCATAGGCCTCCATGTCAATGACCTCGCAGTGCAGCTTGGCAACGCCGGTCTCGAATGAATCGCCGCTGCCGCAAAGCACCTGCGGCAGCTGTTCGAATACGACCGGAAATTCGAGCTGTGCCGGCACGTCTTCGAAGGGCGTGACGCCTACGGGAAAGCCTATGCCGCTGACGTCCATGTCCCGCTGCACGAACTGCCGGCAGGCCACTAGACGACCCGTCTCGAGGTTGTGGCTGCCGGCGGTTCCAAAATTGAGCACCAGCGGCAGCGTTCGGCCCGCATGCCGGTTGTCGCGCAGTGCACGCATCAGTGACAGGGCGGCATTGACCTTACCGAGGCCGGTGTAGAGCACCGGCACGCCCTCACGTTCGAACAGCCCCTGCGACTCGATCGCCAACGCCATGACCAGCAGCGTCGGCGGCCGCTCAGTCATAGCGCAGCACCGCGCGCAATGCCAGTCCGCGCCAGTGAAATTCCCCGGCGAGCCGCAGGTCGATCAGCGCGGCAAGCCCGGTGACTTCGAACCCGGCGGCGACGCACAGCTGCGCTGCAGCCGCCATGGTGCCACTGGTCGCCACGACGTCATCGACCAGCAGCACCCGGCCGCGGCCGCGCTGCAGCTCGAGCACCCCGCTGCCGTACTCGAGCGCATAGTCGACCGCCTCGACCGGCGGCGGCAGCTTGCCGCCTTTGCGGATGGCGAGGAAGCCCTTGCCGCGCCGCGTGGCGAGACCTGCCGCCAGAATGAAGCCGCGCGACTCGATGCCTCCGACGGCATCGACCTCGCTCCAAGCAGCGGCATCGAACAAGGCCTCGAGCGCATCGAGCGTGGCGGCAAAGTGCGTCCGCAGCAGCGGCGTAATGTCGCGAAACAGGATGCCCGGTCGCGGGAAGTCCGGAACGTCGACGATGTGGCGTTTGAGGTCGTACATGAAACCCCCCCGCCACAAGCTTAGCTTGCTACGAGCCGACTGCGCGCATCTGCCGCTTCTTTTCGAACACCAGCTCCGAGCCGCGCACAGCGACCCGTATCCGATCACCGGCCACGAATTCGTTGCGCAGAATACGCTGCGCCAGCGGATTCTCGATCTGCTGCTGAATCGCCCGCCTGAGCGGACGGGCCCCGTAGACCGGATCGAATCCGGCCTCGCCGATCAGATCGCGCGCCTTGTCGTCGAGTTCGAGCTCCATATCACGCTCGAGCAGCCGCCGGCGCAGGTAGTTCAGCTGGATCTCGACGATCGCACGTATCTGATCAGTGCCCAGCGGATGGAAGACCACGATGTCATCCACGCGGTTGATGAATTCGGGCCGAAAGTGCTGTTGCACTATCTCCATGACCGCGGTCTTCATGCGCTGGTAGTTGCCTTCGCCGGAGAGCTCCTGGATCACCTGCGAGCCCAGGTTCGAGGTCATGATGATCACGGTGTTGCGGAAATCGACGGTGCGTCCCTGGCCATCCGTCAGTCGGCCGTCATCGAGCACCTGCAACAGCACGTTGAACACGTCCGGATGCGCCTTCTCGATCTCATCGAGCAGCACCACGGCGTAGGGCCGGCGGCGAATCGCCTCCGTGAGGTAGCCGCCCTCCTCGTAACCGACATAGCCCGGGGGGGCACCGATCAATCGTGCGACCGAGTGCTTCTCCATGAACTCGGACATGTCCAGGCGCACCATGGCCTCTTCGGTGTCGAACAGGAACTCGGCCAGCGCCTTGCAGAGCTCGGTCTTGCCGACGCCCGTAGGTCCCAGGAACAGGAACGAGCCGTTTGGCCGCCGCGGATCAGCCAGCCCGGCGCGCGTCCGACGGATGGCGTTCGAGACGATCCGTACCGCCTCCTGCTGCCCAACCACGCGCTTCTCCAGCGCCTCCTCCATGCGCAGCAGTTTTTCCTTCTCGCCCTCGAGCATGCGCGACACGGGAATGCCGGTCCACTTGGAGACGACCTCGGCGATCTCTTCGTCGGTGACGCTGTTGCGCACCAATTGCGGCGTCTTCTGCTCGGCGCCCTGCGCCTGCTGCAGGCGCTTTTCGAGCTCTGGAATGCGCCCATATTGCAGCTCGGCCATGCGTGCCAAATCGCTGGCGCGACGCGCCTGTTCGAGATCCAGCCGCGCCCGCTCGAGTTCCTCCTTGACCTGCGTCGCTCCCTGAAGCGAGGCCTTCTCCGCCTTCCAGATCTCTTCGAGGTCCGCGTACTCCTTCTCGAGCCCGGCGAGCGTTTGCTGCAGGCTCGTGAGCCGCCCCTTGGAGGCCTGATCCTCTTCTTTCTTGAGCGCTTCCTGCTCGATCTTGAGCTGGATGATGCGCCGCTCGAGGCGGTCGAGCGATTCGGGCTTGGAGTCGATCTCCATGCGAATGCGTGCCGCCGCCTCATCGATCAGGTCGATGGCCTTGTCGGGCAGCTGGCGGTTGGTGATGTAGCGGTGCGAGAGCGTAGCCGCGGCCACGATCGCCGGATCGGTGATCTCGACGCCGTGATGCACCTCGTAACGCTCCTTGAGGCCGCGCAGAATCGCGATGGTGTCCTCCACCGAGGGCTCATCGACCAGCACCGTCTGAAAGCGCCGCTCGAGCGCCGCATCCTTCTCGATGTATTTGCGATATTCGTCGAGCGTCGTCGCGCCGACGCAATGCAGCTCGCCGCGCGCGAGCGCAGGCTTGAGCATGTTGCCGGCGTCCATTGAGCCCTCGGCGCGACCGGCGCCGACCACCGTGTGCAGCTCATCGATGAACAGAATGACCTGCCCTTCCTGCTTGGCGAGATCCTTGAGCACGGCCTTGAGGCGCTCCTCGAATTCGCCGCGGAACTTCGCCCCGGCGATCAGCGCGCCCATGTCGAGCGCCAGGATGCGCTTGTTCTTGAGTCCTTCCGGCACTTCGCCGTTGACGATGCGCTGCGCCAACCCTTCGACGATGGCGGTCTTGCCGACACCCGGATCGCCGATGAGCACCGGGTTGTTCTTGGTGCGCCGCTGCAGCACCTGCACGGTACGGCGAATCTCATCGTCGCGGCCGATGACCGGATCGAGCTTGCCGCTGCGCGCGCGCGCCGTCAGATCGACGGTGTACTTCTCGAGCGACTGGCGCTTCTCCTCCGCGGCCGGGTCCTCGACCTTCTCCCCGCCACGCACTTCATCGATCGCCTTCTCGATGGCGGCGCGCGAGGCGCGGCATTCCTTGAGCGCACGGGCGACGGCGCCGCGATCCTCGAATGCCGCCAACACGAACAATTCGCTCGAGATGAACTGATCGCCGCGCTTCTGCGCGAGTTTGTCGGTCACGTTGAGCAGACGGCCCAGGTCATTCGAGACCTGTACGTCCCCGCCCGTGCCCTCCACCTTGGGCAGGCTGTCCAGCGCCGCGCTGAGCAGGCCGCGCAGACGATTCGCGTCCACACCCGCCTTGATCAGCAGCGGGCGCACGCCGCCGCCCTCGGCCTCGAGCATGGCCAGAAACAGGTGCGCAGGCTCGATGAATTGATTGTCGCGGCCCACCGCCAGCGATTGCGCATCGGCCAGTGCCGACTGAAAGCGACTCGTGAGTTTGTCCATGCGCATAGCTATTTGCCTATGTAAAGCTCTGCCGTTTAAGTCAGTATCCCGCGGCCAAACCGCGCTCTGCATCCCTTTCTACCACCGCTTTTCGTGGGGGTGGCGGGCACGAATTCAAGCCATTTCAGCCCAGGTAGCGCTCGGCCGCCACGATCAGTGCCACCCCGCAGCCGATCAGGGCCACCTGCGCCACCCCCGCCCGCGCATCCACCCGCCGATGCAGGCTCGGAATCAGATCGGCCACCGCGACATAGATCAACGAGGCGGCGGCCACCGAGATGGCATACGGCAGCGCATCGAGCGTGCGGCGCAGCGCAAAGTAGCCCAGCAGGCCGCCGAGAATCGAGGTCAGGCTGCTGGCTGCATTGAACCAGAGCGCCCGCACCGGGCTCATGCCTGCGTGCAGCAGCACGGCCAGATCGCCGAGCTCCTGGGGAATTTCGTGCGCCGTGATCGCCAGCGCCGTCACCACCCCGAGTTTGACGTCGGTCAGAAACGCCGCCGCGATCAGCACGCCGTCGAACGCGTTGTGCACGCCGTCGCCGAACAGCACGATCCAGCCGGCGGCGCGGTCACGCTGAGTCTCGTGCGGCGAGTGGGACTCGCAGGACTGTGCATGACAGTGACGCCAGAGTACGAGCTTCTCGAGCACGAAGAACAGTCCAATGCCGGCGAGCACTGCGGCGCCGATGGCCTGGATGCGCTGCGGGCCGACGCTGGCAATCGCCTCGGGCAGCAGGCCCACGAGGGCTGCGGCCAGCATGGCGCCGGTGGCGAAGCTGATGAGGTGTGGCAACAGCCGCGTACGGCGCGCCTCCGAGAGCAGCAGAAAGACGCTGGCCAGTGCCGCGCTCAGGGCGCCGCCGAGAAAGGTGGCTAATACAATCCACAGCAGGCTCATGCGTCGCCTTTCCCGGCGCTCGCGTGCAGCCAGATCAAGGCGGCCATGCGACCGGTGGCTCCGTCGCGGCGATAGGAATAGAAGCGCCGCGGCTCGGCGAAGCTGCAGCTCGGGTCCGCATACACCGCCTCGATGCCAAGCGCGTTGAGCCGCGCGCGCGCGAGCGCGCGCAGATCACACTGCCAGCGGCCGCGCTCATTGGGCCTGAAGGCGGCCGCGGCGCCCGCCTCGTGGGCGGCGAAGGCCGCGAGCACCTCCTGACCCACTTCAAAGTGCTCCGGGCCGATCGCCGGGCCGAGCCAGACTTGCAGCGGCCCGCATCCGGCCAGTGCTGCGACCGTGGCCTCGAGCACGCCGGCGGCGAGGCCGCGCCAGCCGGCATGTGCCACGGCCACTGCGCTGCCGTCGCGCGCCGCAAACAACACCGGCACACAGTCGGCGACCAGCACGGCCAGCACCGTCCCAGGCTGCCGGCTGACCGCGCCGTCGGCGCGCGGCGCTGATGCCGGCTCACCGATTCGATCGGCGTCCAGCACCTGTATCCCATGCACCTGCTCGAGCCAGAGCGGCTCGCGCGGCAGCGCCAGCCGCCGCCGCAATAGGCGGCGATTCTGCGCCACCGCGTCGGGCGCGTCTCCGACATGCGCGCCGAGGTTGAAAGCATCATACGGCGCGCGACTCACGCCGCCGCTGCGCAGCGTGCAGGCGGCGCGCACCCCGATCACGGCCGGCCACTGCGGCGAGAGGTAGGCAGCGCTCAAGTTCGCGGCGGCCCGGGTGCGGCGGACTTGGGCGCCGCGCGCGCATCCTCGCGCAGCAGGCGCAGTAGCCGATCCAGATCAGCAGGTAGCGGCGCTTCGAAACTCTGCGCGCGCCCGCTCACGGGGTGAGCCAGCCGCAGGCGCTGCGCATGCAGTGCCTGCCGGCGGAACCCCTGCAGCGCGGCATTGACCTCCGGTGCATCGCCGGCGATCGAGCGCGCCCGCCCGCCGTAGAGCGGATCGCCGACGATGGGAAAGCCGATGTACGCCAGGTGCACGCGGATCTGGTGCGTGCGACCGGTTTCAAGCTGCACGCGCAGCAGCGTGTGCGCGCGCAATCGCTCCTCGATGCGGTAATGAGTGATCGCCTCGCGTCCGTCGCTGCGCACCGCCATGCGGGTGCGTGCGCTGCGATGCCGACCGATCGGCTCATCGATTCTGCCGCCGCCGGTGGGCGCGCCGGCACACAGTGCCAAATATTCGCGCCCGACCTGGCGCGCAGAGAGCGCCTGCACCAGCCGCGTGTGTGCTTCAGGCGTGCGGGCGATCAGCAGCACGCCGCTGGTGTCCTTGTCGAGCCGATGCACGAGCCCGGCACGCGGCACGCGCGCCAGCGCCGCATCGTAGGCGAGCAGTGCGTTTTGCAGCGTGTGCTCGCGGTTGCCGGCACCCGGATGCACCACCATCCCTGCGGGCTTGTTGAGCACGAGCAACGCCGCGTCCTCGTGCAGGATATCGAGCGGCAGGGGCTGCGCCGCAACGCTGCCTTCGGCGGCAAACTGCGCTTTGACCACCAGCTGCTCGCCGCCGCGCACGCGATCGCGCGCGCGCACCGGCCGGCCATTGGCGTGCACGGCCCCGTCGCGAATCCAGCGCTGCAGGCGCGCACGCGAATACTGCGGCAGTGCCGCGGCGAGGGCCTGGTCGAGCCGCAGTCCGGCCGCCGAGGAGGGCAGATCGAGCACGTGGGTCTGGAACTCGGGGGGCATCGTAGGGGTCAGCTATACTGAGGCGTTGATCGCCATAGCAGCTTGCACCTTAAGGGCAAATCTTGAGCTCATACCCGTCTCTAGCCTCCGCGCCTGCGCCTCGTGTCCGGATCGTCAGCGCCGTGCTGCTGGCCGCGCTGGCGCTGCTGGGCGGCTGCCATAGCCGCCAAGCCAAGACCCTCAAGAAGGCCACCGCCCAATCGCTCTATGCCAGCGCGCACAAGGCGATGAACAGCAACGATTTCGAGTATGCCATCAAGCAGTACGAGGCACTGACTTCGCGCTTCCCGTTCACCGACGAGGCGCGCCAGGCCCGGCTCGATCTCATTTATGTCTACTACCGCAAGGGTGAGAAGGAGTCCGCCACTGATGCGGCGGATCAGTTCCTGCGCGAGAACCCGACCCATCCGCGTATTGATTACGCCTGGTACATGAAGGGCATGATCGACTTCGAGCGCACGCCATACGCGATCGAGCGCTGGTTCGGAGTCGACATGGCGCGTCGCCCACCCGCCTCGGCCCTGAAGTCGATCGCCGCCTTCAATACCGTGATCACGCAGTTTCCGAAGAGCGATTACGCGCACGATGCCATGCGGCGACTCATCTACCTGCGCAACCGGTTGGCCGAGTACGAGGTCAACGTCGCGCGCTACTACGTCAAGCGCGGTGCCTATCTGGCCGCGGCGCAGCGCGCGCAGGGCGTGATCGATCAGTATGACGGCGCGCCCGCCGAACGCACCGCCGTGGCCATTCTGCTCGAGTGCTACCAGCGTCTGGGATTCACCGAACTCGCGGCCAACGTCGAGCGCGTCTATCAGGCCAACTACGCCGGCAGCTCGCGCAGCGCGCTCGCCAGCAAGCACCATTGGTGGGTGTTCTGGCGCGACACGGGTGCCTGAGGGCGACGCGCGCGGCGCGGATCAGCGCCGATAGCCGTTGGTGATCGGATAGCGCCAGTCGCGCCCGAACGCGCGCGCGCTGACGCGCACCCCCGGCGGGGCTTGTCGCCGCTTGTACTCGGCGCGCTTGACCATGTCGAGCACCCGCGCCACCACGGCGCGATCGAAACCGCGCTCGCAGATCTCCTCGACCGAAAGATCCTCCTCGATGAAGGCTTCGAGAATCGGATCGAGCACTTCGTACGGCGGCAGTGAATCGGTGTCCTTCTGGTCCGGCCGCAGTTCGGCCGATGGCGCTCGCGTGAGCACCCGCTCGGGTATGACCTGACCGAGCGTATTGCGGTAGTGCGCGAGCCGATAGACCAACTGCTTGCTGCAATCCTTGATGGGTGCAAAGCCGCCCGCCATATCACCGTAGAGCGTCGCGTAGCCCACGGCCATCTCGCTCTTGTTGCCCGTGGTCAGCAGCATGCGCCCGGTCTTGTTCGATATCGCCATGAGCAGCACGCCGCGGCAGCGGGCCTGAATATTCTCCTCGGTGGCGTCCGGGTCACGTCCGGCGAACTCGTTCTGCAGCGCCTCGAGCGTCGCCTGAAACATGTTCTCGATCGAGATCGAGCTCAAGCTCACGCCAAGGGCCTGAGCCTGCGCGGTCGCATCTTCCCGGCTCATGCTGGAGGTATAGCGCGAGGGCATCATGACCGCGTGCACGCGCCCAGATCCGAGCGCATCGACCGCGATCGCGAGCGTCAGTGCCGAATCGACACCGCCCGACAGGCCGATGACAGCACCGTTGAAGCCGTGCTTGTTGACGTAGTCGCGCACGCCGAGCACCAGCGCGCGGTAGACGCTCTGCTCATCCGGCCACTCGGGGGCGATGCTGCCGGGCAACGGCACCACGGCGCCGCCGCGGCGCTCGAACTCTACGCAGTAAAGGCCCTCCTCCATGGCCGGCGCGCGCATCACCAGCTCTGCGTGCGCATCCATCGCGAAGGAATTGCCGTCGAACACGAGCTCGTCCTGGCCGCCGAGCAGATTGACGTAGGCCGCGGGCAATTGCGTTTCGCGGATACACCGAGCGAGCACCTGTTCGCGCTCGCGCTGTTTGTGCATTTCATACGGCGAGGCGTTGATGATCATCAGCGCCTCGGCGCCCTGGGCCTTGGCGCCTGCCGCCGGTTGCGGCTCCCAGACGTCCTCGCAGATCAACAGTCCCAGCCGAAAGCCGTCGAAATCCACCACGGCCGCGTCGGTGCCGGAAGTGAAGTAACGCTTCTCGTCGAACACCTTGTAGTTCGGCAGGCAGGCCTTGCGATACCGTGCCAGCACGCGTCCGCCGCGCAGCAGACAGGCCGCATTGTAGATACGACCCTGGTCGTATTCGGGATAGCCGACCATGACGCCGATCTCAGGCACCGCGCGCGTGAGCTCATCCAGGGCCTGCCCGATCTGACGCCGCAAGCCTCGATGGAACAGCAGGTCCTCGGGCGGATAACCCGAGAGCGTGAGCTCCGGGAACAACACCAGGTCCGCGTGCAGCTGCGCGCGCGCCCGGCGCGCTTCACTGACCACGCGCTCGAGATTGCCCCGCACATCGCCGACCAGCAGATCCAGCTGCGCCAGCGCGATCTTCAGTCGATCAGCGCGTGCCAATGCCCCTCCGCGAAGCTCGAGAGTTCAGCCGCGGCACTCAACGATGTCTGGCCCGCGCCGCCTTGACTGGCTTGCGCTCGCTCTGACGGTCGGAGCCCTGGGCAGCCGCGCGGCGCGCGCTCGCGCTCGCGGCGACCTTGCGGGGCACGTTTTTCAGCGCCTTTTTCAGCGCGCTGTTCGCTGCTTTCTTCACGGCCTTCGGCGCCGCATTCACCGTCCGCTCCAGGGTGGCTCCAGCGACCCGAGTCGGCACCGCGACCGCGCCGAACCACGGTTTGGAGCGCCGTCGCTGCGACAGCACTTCGCCCATGGCACTGCCGAGCTGCGCGGGGGATTTGACCGTGCGCACACGCGCGGCTTCAAGCGCCCGGTACTTGTCGGCGGCCGCGCCCTGGCCGCCTGCGATCACCGCTCCGGCATGTCCCATGCGCTTGCCCGGGGGGGCGGTGACGCCGGCGATGTAGGCCACGACGGGCTTGCGGACATAGCGGCGGATGTGCTCCGCGGTGGCCTCCTCGTCGCTGCCACCGATCTCCCCGACCATGATAATGCCCTCGGTCTGCGGATCGCGCTCGAACAGCTCGATGACGTCGATGAAATTCATGCCGCGCACCGGATCGCCGCCGATACCGACGCAGGTGCTCTGACCCAGGTCGTTGTGGGTGGTCTGAAACACCGCCTCGTAAGTCAAGGTACCCGAACGCGAGACGATGCCGATGGCGCCCTTCTTGTGAATGAAGCCCGGCATGATGCCGATCTTGCATTCACCGGGCGTGATGATGCCGGGGCAGTTCGGACCGATCAGCCGCGTCGGCGAGCCGCTCAGCGCGGCCTTGACCTTGACCATGTCGTTGACCGGTAGTCCCTCGGTGATGCACACCACCAGCTCGATGCCGGCGTCGATGGCCTCGAGAATCGAGTCGGCGGCGTAGGCGGCCGGCACGTAGATCATGCTGGCCGTGGCGCCGGTGGCGCGCACGGCATCGCGTACCGTGTCATACACCGGCAGCCCGAGATGCTGCTCGCCGCCGCGGCCGGGCGTGACCCCGCCAACCAGCTGCGTGCCGTAGGCGATGCACTGCTCCGAGTGAAAGGTGCCTTGTTTACCGGTGAAGCCCTGGCAGATCACCTTGGTGCGCTGGTTGACCAGAATGCTCATCGGGACACCTTGGCAGCTGCCACGACTTTCTTTGCTGCATCGGTCAGATCGGCCGCCGCAATGATGGCAAGGCCGCTCTGCGCCAGCCGTGCACGCGCGAGCTCGGCCTGGGTGCCCTCGAGGCGCACGACGACCGGCACATCGACACCGACGTTCTTGACGGCATTGATGATGCCATCGGCGATCAGATCGCAGCGCACGATGCCGCCGAAGATGTTGATCAGGATCGCGCGCACATTCGAATTCGAAAGTATCAACGCGAACGCCGCGGTGACGCGCTCGCTGGTGGCGCCGCCGCCGACATCGAGGAAATTCGCCGGCCGGCCGCCATGCAGCTTGATGAGGTCCATGGTCGCCATGGCCAGTCCGGCGCCGTTGACCATGCAGGCAATATCGCCGTCGAGCGAGACGTAGTTCAGATCGTGCTCGCTGGCACGGCGCTCCATGGGATCTTCCTGCCCCGTATCGCGCAGTGCGACCAGATCCTTCTGCCGGAACAGCGCATTGGCGTCGATGTCAAGTTTGCAATCGAGCGCCACCAGCGCCCCGGCCTTGGTCACGATCAGCGGATTGATCTCGATCAGACTCGCATCGCGCTCCTGGTAGAGGCGGTAGAGCGCCATCACGATTGCTTGAAACTGCTCGATCTGCTGAGCTCTGAGGCCGATGCCGAAGGCGAGCTGCCTGCACTGGAAGGGCTGCAGGCCGGTGGCGGGATGCACCGTGGCCGACAGGATCCGCTCGGGGGTCTTCTCAGCGACCTCTTCGATGTCCATTCCACCGGCGGCCGAAGCCACCACGGCGATCCGTCCGCGCTCGCGGTTCAGCGTCAAGCTCAAGTACAGCTCGCGCTCGATCTGCGATCCGGACTCGATGTAAACCTGTTCAATCGGCAACCCTGCGGGGCCGGTCTGCTGGGTCACGAGTCGCTGGCCGAGCATGCCGGCCGCGGCATCGCGCACGGCCGCCGCATCGCGCGCGAGCTTCACGCCGCCGGCCTTGCCGCGACCGCCTGCATGCACCTGCGCCTTGACGACCCAGAACGTGCCGCCGAGTGCCTCAGCAGCGGCGAGTGCTTCGTCGGCGCTGCCGGCGACCTGGCCTTTCGGCACGGCGACGCCATAGCTGGCGAGAATTTTCTTAGCCTGATATTCGTGAAGATTCATCCGCCACCGTCGGTTGCCCGAAAGGCAGCGGATTGTCGCGGAAACTAGCGCCCTACGCCAGGCGCATCAGGACGCCAGAATAGGCGGCGAATGTCGAGTGCGGGCCTATCGAACGCTGTAGCCGCGCGCTTCCAGACACGCGGTAATCGCGCGCTGATATTGCTCGTGGCCTGCGCTCCCCTGGCCAGGCGCCGCGCCAGCGGGCTGCGTGGGGTCAAAGCCGGTCTGACCCCTGGCCCAGGTGTGACACTCGTAGCGATCCGCCGACTGCTGCTCCGCAGTCTGACCATTCTTGGGGTAGAGGAAGAAATCATCGCCTGCCGGGGCCGGGGCCGCGGCCGGCGGTTCCCCAGGCTGCTCGGCTCCCGGCGGCGGAGCGGCCACGACGTAGCCATTGAGGTCCGGACGCCACTGATAGTAGATGTCATTGGCGTAGTAATACGGTACCCCGCCGAACCATAGCGTCGTATAGAACGGCGGCAGCACCGTCACGAACAGCCCGAAGGGCGGGCGTGTCACCACGAAGCCATACGGGCCTGGCGCATACCAGACACCGGCGCCGAAATAAAAGCGATTGCCACCGAACCCGTACGGGCGGTAGCCCTCGGGCAGCGCCCGCACGATCTGGCCGCGCGGCGGATAGTAATGGCCATGGTTGTAGCGGTTGTCGAGCACCATGCCGCGGGCGTCGCGCTGCATGCCAGGCCCTCGGTCGCCGCGCTCACCGGCAAAGCTTGAAGCGATCCCGGCCAGTGCGAGCACCCACAGTCCCGATAACACCAGCCATTTTCGCGTTGACCTGCTCATCTGTCCTTCTCTCCGATTCAAGTTCAAGCGGTCGTGTAGCCGCGCGCATCCAGGCACGCGCTGATGGCGCGCCGGTAATTCCAAGCCCCCGCAGCACCGCTGGCCGCGTAGCTATTGATACGCGCCTGTTCCACGTTGGCCTGCGCCTGCGCATTCGCGTCGCTGGCGGAGCCTATGGCTGCGCCCGTGATGCCCCCCAGGAGCAGACCGGCGCCCGCCTCACGCGGACCGGCGATGGCGGCACCGAGGATCGCGCCCGTAATGGCGCCGACCGCCGTGCCCGCACCGGGCGGCGTCGACGGCTCGACCACGACGCGCTGATCGGGGAGCGCGCGGCTCGGATCGAAGCCGGACTGCTGCACTGCCCAGAGATGACACTCATAGCGATCGCGCTCGAGCTGCTCCGGGCTCTGTCCCCTGGCGGGGTAGACCATGATCGGCCGCTGCACGGGCGCGCTCTGCATCACCATTCTTTGTGGCGGCGGCGCAACACATGCGGCCAACAGGGCCGACAGGGCCAAAAGGGACCCGCTACGCAGATTAAGTAATGATGTACGCATATGCTTCATAAACGACCAGCCCGTGGATAGGTTGACACACGCCGATGAACCCGGCCTGAACTGTCGTGCACGACCTCAACTATAGAGTGCGGCTTGCCGCCACAGTTTCAATGCTAGATTGGCATCCCTCATGAATACCGCCGATGTATCGAGCGACGGCGCGCCGGGCGCCACCGCACCGGATCCGGCTGCATCCGCTGCCCTCGCCCGCGGCGTCCTCGCGGGTAGCGCCGTGCCGCTCGCCTCGAGCCCCGCCACGGCGCCGCCGAGCCCCTCGCACCCAGCGCCCGCGGCCGGCCCGTCCGGGGATTTGACCTGGCGCGTGGTTGGACTGGCCAACCTCTACCGGCTGCTGCTCTCGCCCGTCCTGATCACGTTGTACGTGTTTACCCGACCGACGCCGACCGTGGGCGGAGCCAATCCGCAATTGTTCATTTTGGTCTGCGTCTTTTACTGGCTGCTCGCAGGCCTGTTCGCCTTCAGTGGACGCGGCCACTGGCCGAGCCGCAGCGTCATGGTCCTGGCCCACACACTGCTCGATACGGTGGCCGTGGCGGTCTTGCTGTATTGCAGCGGCGGCGCGGCCAGCGGACTGGGCATCCTGCTGGTCATTCCGGTCGGGGCCATGGCGTTGCTGGGCGAGGGCCGGGGCGCCTTCGCCAACGCCGCGGTGGCCGCTCTGGGGATACTGCTGCAGCAGATCGCGGCCGTCGCCTTCGGCGATGCGCCCTTGGGCGATTATCCGCTGGCGGGCATGCAGGGCGCGGTGGTCTTTCTGGTGGCTCTGATGGCCTGGCCGATCTCCAGCCGGTTGCGTGAGAGTGAGGCGCTGGTTCGACGCGCGGCCGTCGATCTGGCCAATCTGGCGCAGGTTTCACAGTACATCGTGCAGCACCTGCGCGAGAGCATTCTGGTGGTTGATCCCGACGATTACATCCGCCTGATCAACGAATCCGCCGCACAGGTCCTCGGCGAAGCCGATGCCATACCCGGAGCGCTGCTTGGCGAGGTCTGCCCGAGACTGCTCTATCTGCTATCGACCTGGCGCACCCATGACATCCGCGATCGCAGCGACGCTGCTCAAACGTTCCTGGCGGCCGATGGTGCGCGCGTGGTTCGCCCGCATTTCGCCCCGCTCGGTGACAGCCATCCCTCGCCGGTGATCGTGTTCCTCGAGGACACCGGTGAGATCGCCGCCAAGGTGCAGCAGACCAAGCTCGCCGCGCTGGGGCGCCTTTCGGCCAGCATCGCCCATGAAATTCGCAACCCCGTCGGCGCCATGAGCCATGCGGCGCAACTGTTGGCCGAATCGCCGGAGCTGAGCGATGAGGACCGCCGCCTCACGCAGATCATGCAGGCCAACTCCAGTCGCGTCAGCGGCATCATCGATAATGTGCTGCGGCTGTCGCGTCGCGAGGCGCCCAAGCCGCAGCAGATCACGCTCGCGCAGTGGACCGCTCGATTTCGCGATGAATTCTGCGCAACGCTCGAGCTGCCGCGGCCGCAAATGCAGATCGAACCGCTGGCGACGGACGTGCAGGTGCGCATCGACGGCAGCCAGTTGCATCAGATCCTATGGAATCTATGTCAGAACGCCCTGACGCACGCGCTGCCGCTCGCCCCCGTGTCCACCGCCGTCATCCAGCTGCGCTACGGCCGCCTCGGCGGCGTCGGCCGGCCCTATCTGCAGGTCGCCGATCGCGGCCCCGGAATCGCTGCGGCGGATGCCGAGCGCATCTTCGAGCCTTTCTTCACACGCGCCCAGCGCGGCACGGGCCTCGGGCTGTTCCTCGCACGTGAGCTCGCGGCCGCCAACGGCGCCACGTTGCTGTATGAGCCGCGCGAGGGGGGCGGCAGCCTGTTTCGCATCGTGTTTGCTGACCCGAGCCGCTGGAACGATCTGTATTCCTGACGCGTTCCGAACCACAATGATGACTCTATGCCGCTGACGCCGACCGTGTTGATTGTGGATGATGAACCGGATCTCATCGAGCTCGTGTCGCTGACGCTCGGGCGCATGAATCTCGCCACCGCGTCCGCGCTCGATCTGGCCGGGGCCCGCTCGCAGCTCGGCGCGCAGCGCTTCGGCCTGTGTCTGACGGACATGCGCCTGCCCGACGGTGACGGTCTGGACCTGGTGGCCTACATCCAGGAGCATCACCCGGAACTGCCGGTGGCAGTCATCACCGCCCACGGCAACGTCGAGCTGGCGGTTCGTGCGCTCAAGCTCGGCGCCTTTGATTTCGTTTCCAAACCCTTGGACCTGGGTGTACTGCGCAAGCTCGTCGCCACTGCGCTCAAGCTGCCCAAGCGCGCTGCGCCGGCCACCGTGGTCGAGGCCATCGAGCGCGGCTCGCTGCCAGCGCTCGCGCCGCGGCTGCTGGGTCATTCGAGCATCATGGCGTCGCTGCGTGAACTGATCGTGCGCGTGGCGCGCAGCCAGGCGCCGGTGCATATCACCGGCGAATCGGGCACCGGCAAGGAGCTGGTGGCACGACTGATTCACGACAGCGGTGCGCGCGCCGATGGACCGTTTGTGCCGGTCAACTGCGGCGCGATCCCCTCGGAGCTCATGGAGAGCGAGCTGTTCGGCCACAAGCGCGGCAGCTTCACCGGAGCCGTCGCCGATAAGAAGGGCCTGGTGCAGAGCGCCGAAGGCGGCACGTTGTTTCTGGATGAGATCGCGGATCTGCCGCTGCACATGCAGGTCAAGCTGCTGCGTGTCATCCAGGAAAAGACCGTGCGTCCGATCGGCGAGCAGCGCGAGATCCCCATCGACGTGCGCGTGCTGTCGGCGACACACAAATCGCTGGTCGAGGCGGTGGCGCTCGGCCGCTTTCGCGAAGATCTCTTCTACCGCATCAACGTCATCGAGATTCGGGTGCCGGCGCTGCGCGAACATGCGCTCGACATCCCGCAGCTGGCCGCCGCCATGCTGCAGCGTCTGTCGGGGCGCATCGGCGTGGCCGCACCGCAGATCACGCCTGCAGCACAGACGGCGCTGCAGCACTATGCCTTTCCGGGCAACGTGCGAGAGCTGGAGAATATTCTCGAGCGCGCCATTGCGTTGTCGGTGTCCGGAGTCATCGACGTGCAGGATCTGCAGCTGCGCCCGGCGGCCGCAGCTGGCAGCGCCGAGGGCATCGCTGCCGCCAGCAGCGCGCTCGAAGCGGCCGGCAGCACGCCAGGCCTCCCCGCGCCGGCTCACGAGGCCGATAGAGCGGCCAGTGCGGCCCTCGGCGATCAGCTCGAGCACCTGGAGCGCGAAGCCATCATCAAGGCCCTCGAGCAAACGCGCTACAACAAGACCGCCGCCGCGAAGCTGCTGGGCATGAGCTTTCGCGCACTGCGCTATCGGGTCAAGAAACTCGGCATCGGATGAACCTGAGCGCGCCTGCGAGGCAGGGCTTGCGCCCCGGCGCTGCGGCGCGCATGACAAATCGCGTCACTTCCTTCCCCAGGATGTCAGACCTGTCGCCAAACATGGCCGGAGATTAAGTTCAACGTCGCCTGAGATGCAAAAAAGCCATTCATAAACAAATGGTTGTAACTGTGCCGCCACTGGCACGGCGGTTGCTTCCTTGCTGTTCAGCGGCTGCTTAGCCGCAGCCTTTCAACAACTGGAGTCTGCAAATTTTATGAAGACGCTTCAAAAGGGTTTCACCCTGATCGAACTGATGATCGTCATCGCGATCATCGGCATCCTCGCCGCGATCGCGATCCCGGCGTATCAGAACTACACCATCCGCGCGCAGGTCACGGAAGGCATCTCTCTGGCCGCTGGCTGGAAGACGGCCATCTCCGAATACTATGCGCAGAACGGTGCGTTCCCGACCTGCTCCACTACGGTGGCTGGCGGTGCTGCTGGCTGCGTATCGGTCACCGGTGCGTCGAACGGCAAGTACGTCTCGGCCATCACCGTGGTTGCTGGCGGTGAAATCGTGATTGCTTACGGCGGCCCGCAGGCCAACGCGAAGATTCCTGTCGCGTCAGTGCTCACGTTGAACCCGGGTCTCGACGCCAACAACGATGTCGTCTGGGTTTGCGGCACGGCGGCCCAGCCGGGTCTTCTGACTCCGCCGGTTGGCGCCACCGTGACCAACATCATAGCGGCCTACCTGCCGACCTCCTGCCACACTTGATCTGATCGAGACGATTCGATCTGTGGCTGGGAAGCCCCTCCTTGGAGGGGCTTCCTCTTTTGGGAAACCAATCACGCAGGGCATAGCGCCGATATGCAAACATCCCACTGATATTTGACATTGATCAACCGCCCTAGTTATGTAGACTAGGTTGATTCCTACGCATATTGGGTGATGCGCTAAGTACATGAACGACAACGCTTCTTTGGCCATCAATCCGTCCAGATCCAATCTTGGGGGCTTGCCCCAGCGGCTGGTGCAGGACGGCGTGGTCGATGAATCGGGCATGCATGCTGCGCTGCAGGCGGCGAATGAGCGCAAAACCAGCTTCGTGACGCAGCTAGTGGTGAGCGGCACCGCCAAAGCGCGCGACATCGCGATCGCGGCCGCCGCCGAATATGGCGTACCGCTATTCGACCTCAATGCCTTGATGGTCGACCTCGAGGCCGTGCGAGCGGTCTCCGACAAGCTGCTGGCCAAGCATCGAGTGCTGCCGCTGTTCAAGCGCGGCAAGCGACTGTTCCTCGGCGTTGCCGATCCAACCAATCTGCACGCCATCGATGAGATCAAGTTCCAATGCGGCTTGGGCGTCGAGGCCATCGTGGTCGAAGACGACAAGCTGCAGCGCGTGCTCGACAAGGCCATCGAGCAGGTCGACACGGCCATGCCGAACCTCAGCGACGAGGAAGGCATGGATCTCGAATCGCTCGAGGTCTCCGGCGGCGATGAGGAAGGTGCCGGGGAGGTCGGCCGCGACGATGTCGAAGACGCCCCGATCGTTCGCTTCGTCAACAAGGTGCTGCTCGATGCCATACGGCGCGGCGCCTCGGACATTCACTTCGAGCCCTACGAGAAGATCTTCCGCGTGCGGCTGCGCATGGACGGCGTGCTGCGCGAAGTGGCACAACCACCGGTGCAGCTCACGGCCAAGATCGCCGCACGACTGAAGGTCATGTCGCGGCTGGACATCGCCGAGCGCCGCGTGCCGCAGGATGGCCGCATCAAGATGCGACTGTCCAAGACGCGCGCGATCGATTTTCGTGTCAGCAGCTGCCCGACACTCTACGGCGAGAAGATCGTGCTGCGTATTCTCGATCCCTCGCAGGCGATGCTCGGCATCGACGCGCTGGGATACGAGCCGTTCCAGAAAGACCTGTACATGAAGTACCTGGCCAAGCCCCAGGGCATGATTCTCGTGACCGGGCCTACGGGTAGCGGCAAGACCGTCTCGCTGTACACGGGCCTGAACATTCTGAATCGGGAAGACACCAACATCTCGACCGCCGAGGATCCGGCGGAAATCAACCTGCCGGGTGTCAATCAGGTCAACGTCAACAACAAGGTTGGCTTGACCTTTGCCTCGGCACTGCGTGCGTTCCTGCGACAGGACCCGGATGTGGTCATGGTCGGCGAAATTCGCGACCTCGAGACCGCCGAGATCGCGATCAAGGCCGCGCAGACCGGCCATCTCGTGCTCTCGACGCTGCATACCAACGATGCGCCGCAGACGCTCACTCGCCTGGTCGACATGGGCGTCAAACCGTACGCCATCGCCACCTCGGTGAGCCTGGTCATCGCGCAGCGCCTGGCACGGCGGCTGTGCCCACAATGCAAGCAGCCGCTCGATGTGCCGGCCGAAGCCCTGCGCAAGGAAGGCTTTCAGGATGCGGACATCGTCAATGGCATCAGGATCTACGGACCCAAGGGCTGCGGCAGCTGCACCGACGGCTACAAGGGCCGTGTCGGCATCTATCAGGTCATGCAGGTCAGCGAGGAGCTCCAACGCATCATCATGGCCGGCGGCAATGCCATGGATATCGCCACGCAGGCCGCCAAAGAGGGCGTCTGGGATCTGCGCCGCTCCGGCCTCGAGAAGGTCAGAAATGGCATGACCAGCCTCGAAGAAGTCAACAGCGTCACGATCGAATGATCTTCTCGGCAGGGAAATAGTTATGGCGCAAGCAACCAGCGCGATTCGCACCATCAAGCGTGACGTGGCCTTCCAATGGGAGGGCATGGACAAGAAGGGCCAGCGCATCAAGGGCCGCAGCGTCGCGCAGAACGAGCAGGCGCTCAAAAGCGAGTTGCGCCGCCAGGGCGTGGTCGCCACGCACATCAAGAAGCAGTCGCAGGCCTTCAAGGCTGGCGGCAAGGTCAAGGCCGAGGACATCGCGATCTTCAGCCGTCAGCTCGCAACCATGCTCGGTGCCGGCATCCCGCTGGTCCAGGCTTTCGAGATCATCGGCTCCGGACATGAGAAGCCGTCGATGCAGAGGCTCGTGCTCGACGTCAAGTCCGACATCGAAGGCGGCACCTCGCTGCACGAGGCCTTGGGCAAGCATCCGCTGTATTTCGACGATCTGTTCGTGAACCTGGTGGAGGCCGGCGAGCAGGCCGGCGCGCTCGAGGGATTGCTCGACAAGATTGCCACCTACAAGGAGAAGAGCGAGGCGGTCAAGAAAAAGGTCAAGAAGGCGCTGTTTTACCCGGCGGCGGTGCTCGTGGTCGCCGTGATCGTGACCGTCATTCTGTTGGTATTCGTGATTCCGCAGTTCGAGGATCTGTTCAAGGGTTTCGGCGCGGATCTGCCGGCCTTTACGCAGATGGTCATCAATCTGTCGCGCTTCGTGCAGTCGGAGGGGATATTCATCGCCATCGTGCTGTTCGCGCTGGGCTGGACGTTCTTCTACTTCAAGAAGCGCTCGCGCAAGATGCGCCACTTCCTCGATCGCATGGTGCTGAAGCTGCCGATCATCGGCCCGATCCTCAACAAGGCCGCGATTGCGCGCTATGCGCGCACCCTGTCGACCATGTTCGCGGCCGGCGTGCCGCTGGTCGAGGCGCTCGAATCGGTTGCAGGCGCCTGCGGCAACATCCTCTACGAGGATGCGGTTTTGAAGATGCGCGATGAGGTGGCCACTGGCCAGCGCCTGCAGCGTGCCATGGAAAACACAGCGCTGTTTCCCAACATGGTCGTGCAGATGATCGCCGTCGGCGAAGAATCCGGCTCACTCGACTCGATGGCCGCCAAGGTCGCGACCTTCTATGAAGAGGACGTCGATGCCGCGGTCGACAGCATGTCGAGCCTGCTCGAGCCGCTGATCATGCTGGTGCTCGGCGTGCTGGTCGGCGGCCTGGTCATTGCCATGTACCTGCCGATCTTCAAGCTCGGTTCCGTCGTCTGACCGCGCAGCAGCTCCTGGCGCAATCGCCGGCACTGCTGTTCACGGCAGCGCTGCTGCTCGGGCTTGTCATCGGCAGCTTTCTGAATGTCGTGATCTATCGGCTGCCGATCATGCTCGATCGGCAATGGCACACGCAGTGTGCCGAGCTCACGACCGTCGGCTCTGCGGCGAGCGCCCCGGCGCACTTCAACTTGTTCGTGCCGCGTTCCCGCTGCCCGGCCTGTCAGGCGCCGATCCGCGCGATTCATAACATTCCGGTGCTGAGCTACCTGGCACTGCGCGCGCGCTGCGCGCATTGCCGGGCCAAGATCAGCGCACGCTACCCGCTGGTGGAAGCGTTGTGCGCACTGCTCAGCGCGCTGGTGGTGTGGCGCTTCGGCTGGGACCAGTCGAGCGCCTGCGCCTTGCTGATCACCTGGTTCCTGCTCGCGCTGACCTTCATTGACCTCGATCATCAGCTGCTGCCCGATTCCCTGACCTTGCCGTTGCTGTGGCTCGGATTGCTGGCTAGCCTCACCGGCTGGGCATCGCCGGACCGCAACCTACCCGTCGATCCGGTGAATGCCATTGCCGCAGCGGCCTTGGGGTATCTGTCGCTCTGGACGGTCTATCACGCCTTTCGGCTGCTGACGGGCAAGGAAGGCATGGGTTACGGCGACTTCAAACTGCTCGCCGCCCTGGGCGCGTGGCTCGGCTGGCGCATGCTGCTGCCGATCGTGCTGCTGGCGGCGCTGGTCGGGGCGGTGGTGGGTGTGGTGCTGATCGTTCTTCGACGCCATCAGCGCGGTACGCCGATTCCGTTCGGGCCGTTTCTCGCAGCGGCGGGCTGGCTGGCGCTCATGTGGGGCCCGCAACTGCTCACTCGCTATCTCGGCCTCTACGGCGCCGCGGGCGGATGAGTCCACTCGGGCCGAGAGCGCTGCACATCGGCCTGACCGGCGGCATCGCCAGCGGCAAGAGCACGGTCGCGGCGATGTTCGCCGACCAGGGCGTACCGATCCTCGATGCCGACCTCATCGCGCGCGAAGTCCTCGTCCCGGGCAGCGCTCTGCTGGCGCAGCTGTTCGATCGATTCGGGCCCGGCGTTCGCGGGCCCGACGGCACGTTGGACCGAGCCGCGCTGCGGCGAGTCGTGTTCGCCGAGCCCGCATTGCGCCGCGAGCTCGAAGCGCTCTTGCACCCCGCCATCCGCGCGCGCACCGAGCAGCTGGCCGCGCGCCTGGACGGACCCTATCAACTGCACGTGGTGCCGCTGTTGGTCGAAACCAACGCCGCCGCGCGTTATGACCGGGTGCTCGTGATCGACTGCCCCGAGAGCCTGCAGTGGCAGCGGCTGCGCGCGCGTCCCGGCTTGAGCGAGCAGGAAGCGCGGGCAATGATCGAGGCGCAGGCCAGTCGCGCGGCGCGGCTCGCTGCCGCCGACGACATCCTCCTCAACGACGGCGATCTCGCGGCCTTGCGGCCGCAGGTCGCGGCGTTGCACGCGCGCTACCTCGAACTCAGCGCCGTGCGCAAGCCATTGTGATCAGGGACGTTTACGTGCGCGCCGAGCCTCAAGCACAATAGCTCAATGGCCGAGCCTGCCACCACGCCCGAGCCCGCTGCCGAGGGCTCGATGTTCGAGCAGCCGCTCAATGAGCGGATGCGGACCTTCATGCGCCTCGACTTCCTCTACAGCCAGGCGCTCTATCACAACGAGAAGGGTACGCCGTGGGGCAGCCGTGCCGCGGTCGACAGCCTGCTGGACATGCTTGCGATCCTGACCCGCGGGGATATGCGCACCGATGTGCTCAAGGAGCTCGAGCGCCATCTCGCACTGCTCAATGAATTCCAGAATCGAGCCGGCATTGACGCCGCGCGCCTACGCACGCTCATGAACAACCTCGTGCGGCTGCGCACCGAGCTCGCCGGCGTGAGCGCCTCCTGGCTCGCGCCGCTCAAGGATTCGGCCTTCCTGGCCGCGATCAAGCACCGCAGCGCCATTCCGGGCGGGACCTGCGAGTTCGATCTGCCGGATTACTTCTTCTGGCTCAACCAGCCGGCTGAGAGCCGCATCGAGGCGTTCGGCCGCTGGCTGACGCTGCTGCGACCGCTGTGCGATGCGGTTGCCGAACTGCTCTGGCTCACGCGCCAGAACGGCCGCCCGAGCGATGAAGTAGCGGTCGGCGGCGTATTCAACATCACCTTCGATCGCGAGACTCCCTATCAGCTGCTGCGCATCAGCCTGCCGCCCGAGTTCGCGCTGTTTCCGGAAATCAGCGGCAGTCACTATCGCTGCAACATGCGGTTCTTGGAATGGCACGGCATCGAGCAGCGCGCCACCCAGTGCGAGTCGGATGTGCCGTTCACGCTGATCTGCTGCAGCTGAGAGTGCCGGCCCCGTGCCGCTACGCTGCCCCACCTGCGAGCGCAAGATCGAATGGTCGGACGCCTACCCCTTCCGGCCGTTCTGCAGCGAGCGCTGCCGGTTGATCGATCTGGGTGCGTGGCTCAGCGAGCAGCGCGCCATTACCGGCCAAGGGCCGGAGTTCAGCGACGACGGCGGCGGCGAGGGCCAGGACCCGGGATCCGGCGGGCAGTAGCCGCAACGATCAGAGCTTGATCTTGCCGCCGCCGGGCAGCGGTCCCGGGCCACCCATGCCACCGGCGACATCGGGCACCACGATGCGCGAGGCCGTTTCGCGCCTAAATTCGCGCGCCTCCTCGATCGCCTGCTCGAGCGCTTGCTTGACCGCGTCCGGAAACTTCGCAATCGCATCCTGCAACGAGTTCGCCTCGATCTCGAAGCCCAGCGGCAACACGCCGTTGGGCGTGAGCAGCTGAGTTTGTCCGGAAAACAGGACTGAACGCTTCGGATCCGTGCTGCCGTCGACCGTCACAGGGATGAGCCGGCGGATCGTGCCCGCCTTGCGATCGGTGAAGATGTCTTCGCGATACAGCCCGGCGCTATCGAGCTGAATGTCCGGCAGTCCGGTGTCCTGCGCCATGTGCTATCCCCTCATCAGCGTTAGCATTAAGAGCCTCAACAATAGGCCGATCGGCCGGCAGCAGCCGTTCCCGCGACAATTCGGCAACGCCCACCCATTTGAGCGCCTGGCCTTCGAGTCCTACGGGCTCGCCGTGCGACTCATCGACGACGAACACCTCGAGTTCGACCGCGCGATCGGCATAATGATGCCGCAACAGCAGCAAGCGGTGACAGCGGCGCAGCTCGATGCCCAATTCCTCCAGCAGCTCGCGCTCGAGTGCCTGCTCGGCCGCCTCGCGTCCATCGAGCTTGCCGCCCGGGAACTCCCAATAGCCTGCCATGTGCTTGCCGGCTGGGCGGCGCGCAATCAGCACGCGTCCCATCGCATCGAACAGCACCGCCGCGGCCACGCGCACCGACTCGCTCATTGAGTGCCGGCCAATGCGCCATGGCAATGCTTGTACTTGCGACCCGAACCACAGGGGCAGGGTTCATTGCGTCCGACCTTGCGATCGGAGCGCACGAACGGTGCCCCCGCTGGGCTTGGCTGCGGCCTGCTCAGTCCGGGCATCAGGGGCCCAGCGCCCAGCCCCGGCACCGCCGCCGGCGCCGCCTCGGGTTCGGGCATGCCCAGCAATGACTGCGCTTCGGCATGCTGCGCCTGCAGCGCCCGCATGAGCCGCTCGCGCCGCTCGGCTTCCTCGCGATCGAGCTGCTCCTGCGTGCGCACCTCGAGCTTGGAGAGCATCGACACCGCTTCGAACTTGACGCGACCGAGCATGGCCGAGAACAGTTCGAAGGCTTCCCGCTTGTACTCGAAGCGGTAGTCCTTCTGCGCGTAGCCGCGCAGATGGATGCCTTGCCGCAGGTAATCCATCGCCGCGAGGTGATCGCGCCAGTGCTGATCGAGCATGCGCAGCACCACGTCGCGCTCGACGTGGCGCATGGTCGCGGCGCCCGTGCGGGCGACTTTCTGTTCGTAGGCGCCGAGCGCCGCCTCGAGCACCCGGGTGCGCAGCGCGGGCTGCTCGAGCTCCGGATCGGCTTCCAGCCAGGGCTTGAGCGAGAGGTCCAGATTGAAGTCGCGGCGCAGCGCCTCCTGCAGTGCGTCGAGATTCCAGTCATGCGGCACGCTGTTCGGCACGACGAACTCATCGACCAGGCCACCCACGGCCTCCGCGATCATTTCCTGAATCGCCACGCTCATGTCGGCCGTGCCCAGAATCTCGGTGCGCTGCTGATAGATGACTTTGCGCTGATCGTTGGCGACATCGTCGAACAGCAGCAGCTGCTTGCGGATATCGAAGTTGTGCGATTCGACCTTGCGCTGCGCCTTCTCGATCTGCCGCGTGAGCATGCCGCTCTCGATGACCTCGCCTTCCTTCATGCCGGCGAACTGCAGCAGCCGCTTGGTGCGCGTCGGATCGCCGAAAATGCGCATCAGATTGTCTTCCATCGACAGATAGAAGCGACTCGAGCCCGGATCGCCCTGGCGCCCCGAACGGCCGCGCAGCTGATTGTCGATGCGGCGTGACTCGTGGCGCTCGGTGCCGATGATGTGCAGGCCGCCGGCCTGGATGACCTGATCGTGGCGTTGCTGCCAGAGCGCACGCGCGGCCTCGCGCTGTGACTCGAGCGCCGCTGCGGCCGCATCAGCGCCGGCCCCTGGGGCGGCACCCGGCGTGGCAGCGCCTGCGGTGGCGCTGAGCGCGGCGAGCTCCGCCTCCAGGTTGCCGCCGAGCACGATGTCGGTGCCGCGGCCGGCCATATTGGTGGCAATGGTCACCGTACCGGGACGGCCGGCCTGCGCGATGACGTGCGCTTCGCGCTCGTGTTGCTTGGCATTGAGGACCTGGTGCGCAATGCCCTGCTGAGTCAGCAGACCCGAGAGGAACTCGGAAGTCTCGATCGAGGTGGTGCCGACCAGCACCGGCTGGGAGCGCTGCACGCAGTCCTCGATGTCATCGATGATCGCCTCGAATTTATCCTTCTGCGTCAGATAGACGAAGTCGGGATGATCCTTGCGGATCATGGGCCGGTGCGTCGGTATCACGACCACTTCGAGGCCATAGATCTGCAGGAACTCGGGTGCCTCGGTGTCGGCAGTGCCGGTCATGCCGGCGAGCTTCTTATAGAGACGGAAGTAGTTCTGGAAGGTGATCGAGGCGACCGTCTGGTTCTCCTCGCGCACCCGCACCCGCTCCTTGGCCTCGATCGCCTGGTGCAGGCCGTCGGACCAGCGCCGCCCCGGCATGGTGCGGCCGGTGAATTCATCGACGATGATGACCTCGCCGTCGCGCACGATGTATTCGACGTCACGCTTGTAGATGGCATGGGCCCGCAGCGCCGCATTCAGATGATGCATCAGGCGAATGTTGGCCGTCTCGTACAGACTCTCTGATTCGCGCAGCAGACCGGCTTCGAGCATGAGCTGCTCGACGCGCTCGTGCCCAGACTCGGTGAGATGCACCTGCTTGCCCTTCTCATCGACCGAAAAATCGCCGGGACCTTCCTCGGTCTGTTGTCGCGTCAGCAGCGGCACCAGTTCGTTGATGCGCTGGTAGATCTCGGTGCTCTCCTCGGCGGGGCCCGAAATGATCAGCGGCGTGCGGGCCTCATCGATGAGGATCGAATCGACTTCATCGACGATCGCATAGGACAGCGAGCGTTGCACCCGATCCTCAAGCCGGAATGCGAGATTGTCGCGCAGATAGTCGAACCCGAACTCGTTGTTGGTGCCGTAGGTGATGTCGCAGGCGTAAGCCGCCCGTTTCTCAGCTGAATCCTGCGCATTGCGAATCACACCGACCGAAAGTCCGAGGAAGCGGTAGATCGGACCCATCCAGTCTGCGTCGCGCTGCGCCAGGTATTCGTTGACCGTGACCACGTGCACGCCCTCGCCGGGCAATGCATTGAGATAGGCCGACAGCGTCGACATGAGCGTCTTGCCCTCGCCGGTGCGCATCTCGGAGATCTTGCCCTGATGCAGCGCGATGCCGCCGATGAGCTGCACATCGAAGTGCCGCAGCCGCAGCGTGCGTCGGGCGGCCTCGCGCACGACCGCGAACGCCTCGGGCAGCAGCTGTTCGATCGTGGCGCCCTGAGTGAGCCGTTCGCGCAACTGCGCCGTCTTGTCGCGCAGCGCCTCGTTCGACAGCGACTGCAGGGAATTCTCCTGGGACGCCGCATCACGAACCATCCGGCCATACGACTTAATGAGCCGATCGTTACGGCTCCCGAATACGCGGGTCAGCGCCTGTAGCACGAGCAGTCCTTCGGAAAAATTAAGCCGCGTCAACGGCTTGGAAGCAGCACGCAGGACGCGAGCTGGCTATTGTAAGGGTAGACAGGGCGCCGAAGTAGTCGTTCTGGCGCCGCCGCAGCCGGGGCAGAAGCGGTGTGGGTGTCTAGCGGCCGACGTACGCCATCGGGTCGATCTGAGTACCGTCGCGCAGGACCTCGAAATGCACGTGCGGTCCAGTCGAGCGGCCGGTCGAACCGACGACCGCGACCGCCTGCCCGCGCTGTACGGTGTCCCCGACCGCGACCAGGGTCTCGGCGTTATGGGCATAGCGCGTGGTGTAGCCATTGCCGTGATTGATCTCGATCAGATTGCCGTAGCCCTCACGCGGCCCCGACCAGGTCACGATGCCCGAGGCCACCGCCAGCACATCCGCGCCGGAGTCGGTCGCGAAGTCGACGCCTTTATGCATCGCTTCCTCGCCGTTGAAGGGATCCATGCGCTCGCCGAAATAGGAGGAGATATAACCCTCGCGCACCGGACGGCCGGACGGCTTGACCGCCGCCGACAGCTGCCTGCCGAGAATGACGCTTTCGAGCGAGCTGAACTGCGCGCTGCGCGAGTCGATACGGCGACTCAAGTCATCGATCATCGCCGTGACATCCGCCGCCTGCGCACCGCGCCCCACACCGTCGGATTCCGAGCCGCCCTGGGGCGGATCATGGTCGAAATCGAACTCGCGGCTGTTGAGGTTGGCCATCTGCGTGAGCTGTTTGCCCAACGCATTCAGACGGATCAGGTGGGCATTGATGGACCCGAGCCGCATCGCCAGCGCATCGATCCTGTCCTGCACCTGCGAGCGCAGCACGCCGATCTGCTGCTGCTCGGTGCGCAGTGCCGCGGTCGGGTTCAGCAGGGCCATGCGCGCCATGCTGTGCTGGCCGAGGGTCAGTCCGACCGCAAAGATACTGGCGAGCAGCCCGAGGCCGACGAGACTGATGACACCTAGGGTAATCGGGTGCGATAGATTGAGATGGCGGGCTTTACCGTTGCGGCGAGAGAATAAAATGACATTCATATGGTCGCTCCAGCCCCCGCCCAAATGACGCCTGACACCCTCGTGTCGCAACGCGCCCGCTGGGCACATTCGTCCAGTTTCAAACCATGACCCTGCCCGAAAACTCCCTGGTCCCGCAGCGCCGTGGACGTAGCGCCCGCTGGCTTCGCCCCCCTGTCCGCCGTCGGTTGCCCTCCAACGGTGCGTTCGACTATGCCCAAGAAGCCCAGAGCTGACAAGAAGACTCGAGCACGGATTGATCCGGAAAAGGGCAGATTCCGTAAAACGCCGGCATCAATCAATGACTTACTGGCTCGTCGACCGGCGCTGAAAGCGCTCGCGGCGCGCATCCCCGAGCAGCAGGCGTGGGTCGACTGGCTGCGCACGGTCGTGCCGCTGGAGCTCGCGGCGCATATCGTGAACGTCGTGCCGAAGGCACTCGGGACCGCAGCGGGCAGGGTGGAGCTCGTGGTGCTTGCCGACTCACCCGCCTGGTGCGCGCGGCTGCGCTTCGCGCTCGCGGCGCTCGAGGCGCAGATCAGCGCGCGCGACGCTGCAGTGCAGCATACGCGCGTACGCGTTGCCCTGAGCTGAGGGCTCGCAAAGTCCGCGCCGGAAAAGCGCCGCCCGCAAAGTCTCAGGAGGCGAGCGCAGTCGGGGCGCTCGAATGACCCGAATGCGCCTGCACGTAGGAGATCGGCGCCTGCTCGGGGCGATCGAACACCACTTCCTCCCAGGCTGTCGTGTCCTTGAGCAACGCACGCAGCAAGCGATTGTTGAGGCCGTGACCGGACTTGTGGCCGCTGAACTCGCCGATCAGGCTGTGGCCGAGCAGGTACAGATCGCCGATCGCATCGAGAATCTTGTGCTTGACGAATTCGTCCTCGTAGCGCAACCCGTCCTCATTCATGACGCCGACGTCATCGAGCACGATGGCGTTTTCGAGCGTGCCACCGAGCGCCAGGTTGTGGGCGCGCAAGGTTTCCAGATCGCGCATGAAGCCGAAGGTGCGTGCGCGGCTGATCTCCTTGAGAAATGAAGTGGTCGAGAAATCCATCGTGGCGCGCTGCAGCCGCCGCTTGAATACCGGGTGATCGAACTCGATTTCGAAGTTGACCTTGAAGCCCTCGAAGGGATCGAAGCGGGCCCACTTGTCGCCCTCTTCGACCTGCACGGACCGCTTGACTCGAATGAAGCGCTTCGGCACCGACTGCTCCTCGATGCCAGCCGACTGCAGCAGGAACACGAACGGGCCGGCACTGCCGTCCATGATCGGCACCTCGCTCGCAGTGACTTCAACCAGCGCATTGTCGATGCCGAGCCCGGCGAACGCCGACAGCAGATGCTCGACCGTCGACACGCGCGCCTCACCGTGCACCAACGTGGTACCGAGTGTGGTCTCACCGACGTTCTCGGCGCGCGCCGGAATGTCGACCGGTTGCGGCAGATCCACGCGGCGGAAACAAATACCGCTATCGGCGGGTGCGGGCTTGAGAGTCATCATGACTTTCTTGCCCGTGTGCAATCCCACCCCCGTGGCTCGAATCGAAGTGCGCAGCGTTCTTTGTCCGACCATAGCTGAACCATTAGGTATTACGTTAAGGACGCGCAGCAGCGTTGCTTCCAAACACGGAACGCTACCGTATCACAGCGGCGGGCCCAGCGCCCTGCACGCCACCCCCAATCGCGGCGACTCAATCGGCCTGACGTCGCAGAAATGCCGGAATATCCAGCAGTTCTTCCGCGTCCGCTTCATTGCGTAGGCCATCGCCTACAGCCCGTTGGCGCACAATGGTCGGCTTATCCAGCGCCGAGTAGTCGCTGGCACTCAAAGGCCCGCGACTCTTCGCCGCGCGCATAGCCATTTGCTCGGCCCGCGAGCTCACCGACTCGCGCAACGCCATGGTCTCGCCGCGCGAGAGCGTGTCGCGTCCGCCGGCACTCGTGCGCTCGATGCGCACCTCGCGCGAGGGCTCGCCGCGGCCGCGCGCCGTGACGCTGCCGCCCAGGCCGGTCGCCACCACGGTCACACGGATCTGATTGGACATCTCAGGATCGATGACGGTGCCGACCACGACGGTCGCATCCTCGGAGGCATACGCCTTGACGATCGTTCCCACCTCTTCGAACTCGCCGATCGAGAGGTCCAGCCCCGCAGTGACATTGACCAGAATGCCCTGCGCGCCGGCAAGATTGATGTCTTCGAGCAGCGGCGAGGACACCGCCGCCTCGGCCGCCTGACGCGCACGGCTCTCGCCAGCGGCCGCACCGCTGCCCATCATGGCCATCCCGGTCTCGCTCATGACGGTACGCACGTCGGCGAAGTCAACGTTGATGAGGCCCGGACGCGTAATGAGCTCGGCAATCCCCTGCACCGCACCCTGCAGCACCTGGTTGGCAGCCTTGAAGGCATCGAGCAGCGTCGTCGATGCGCCGAGCACCGTCAGCAGTTTCTGGTTTGGAATCGTGATCAGCGAATCGACGTTCTTGGTCAGCTCGCTGATGCCGTGGTCGGCCACCATCGAGCGCTTGGTGCCTTCCATCTGAAACGGCTTGGTGACCACGGCCACGGTGAGGATCCCCAGTTCGCGCGCGATCTGCGCCACCACCGGCGCGGCACCGGTGCCGGTACCGCCGCCCATGCCGGCGGTGATGAACAGCATGTCGCAGCCCTCGATGAGCTCGATGATGCGATCGCGGTCCTCCATCGCCGCCTGCCGGCCGATCTCCGGATCGGCGCCGGCGCCGAGTCCCTTGGTGATGTTGGCGCCGATCTGCAGCGAAGTCTTGATCTTCGATGCCTTGAGGGCCTGCGAGTCGGTGTTGATGCAGATGAAATCCACTCCGTCGATGCCGCTCGTCACCATATGCGAGACCGCGTTGCCGCCGCCGCCTCCCACTCCGATCACTTTGATCACAGCGCTTTGGCTGTATGCATCCATCAGTTCGAACATGTCAGTCAGCTCCTTACGGTTAGCCCCTGTCGGTGAGTCAGAAATTTCCCTTGAACCAGCTCTTCACACGCCCCAATGCGCCGGCGACGTTGCCGCTCAACGCTCCGGAGCGCGTGGCCGGCGTAGCGTTCTCGCGCGCGAACAGCAGCAGCCCGACGCCGGTCGAATAGATGGGGTTGCGCACGACGTCGGACAGCCCTTTGATCTGCCCTGGCAGACCGAGCCGTACCGGCACGTGAAAGATCTCCTCGGCGAGCTCGATCGCTCCTTCCATGCGCGCACTGCCGCCGGTCAGCACGATGCCGGCGGCGATCACTTCCTCGAAGCCGCTGCGCCGCAGTTCCTCGCGAATCAGGTTGAACAGCTCCTCGTAGCGCGGCTCGACGACCTCGGCCAGAGTCTGGCGCGCGAGGCGGCGTGCGGGCCGATCGCCGACGCTCGGCACCTCGATGCTCTCGTCGGGATTGGCCAGTTGCGAGAGTGCGCAGGCGTAGCGGATCTTGATGTCTTCCGCGTACTGCGTCGGCGTGCGCATCGAGACCGCGATATCGTTGGTGACCTGATCGCCGGCGATCGGAATCACCGCGGTGTGGCGAATCGCGCCGCCGGAAAACACTGCGATATCGGTGGTGCCGCCGCCGACGTCCACCAGGCAGACGCCGAGCTCCTTCTCATCGTCGGTCAGCACCGCGAAGCTCGAGGCGAGCTGCTCGAGCACCACGTCCTCGACCACCAGACCGCAGCGCTGCACGCACTTGATGATGTTCTGCGCGGCGCTGTCGGCGCCGGTCACGATGTGCACCTTGGCCTCAAGTCGCACGCCCGACATGCCGATCGGGTCGCGAATGCCCTCCTGCCCATCGATCAAAAACTCCTGCGGCAGCACGTGCAGAATGCGCTGATCGGCCGGAATCGCCACCGCCTTGGCCGCGTCGATCACGTGCTCGACGTCCCCATGCGTGACCTCGCGGTCGCGGATCGCGACCACGCCGTGCGAGTTGAGGCTGCGCACGTGACTGCCGGCAATGCCGGCGTAGACGGCATTGATCTCGCAATCGGCCATGAGCTCGGCCTCCTCGACCGCGCGCTGGATGGACTGCACCGTGGATTCGATATTGACCACCACGCCCTTCTTGAGTCCGCGCGAGGGCTGGCTGCCCATGCCGATGACTTCGATCGATCCGTCCGCGGTGATCTCACCGACCAGCGCCAGCACTTTGGAGGTGCCGATGTCGAGGCCGACGATCACGTCTCTGTCCACCTTCTTAACCATCGGCGTGCGCTCCTGCCGATGGCGAGCGCTGCGCGAAGTGCCCGCCGCTCCTCCAGCCGACGGCGAAGCCGTTGCTGTAGCGCATGTCGACATAGGCGATGTCGGCGGCGCGCTGGCTCACGAGCTTGACCGCCGCGAGCATGAAGCGCTCGAAGCGCGCATCGATCTGCTGCCGGCCGAGCCGTATCTGCACGCCGTTGTCGAGCGTCATGCTGAGCGCGCCGCGCTCATCGAGTTCGAGCGCCACCAGGCGCAATCCCACCTCGGTCAGGCGTCCCTGGGCGGCGAGATAGCGCGCGGTGACCTCCGCTGCGGAACCGGCAGGTCCTGCGAGTTGCGGCAATTCCGGCGGCACGAAGCGCGCCTCGCTGACGAACAGCTGGCCGCGGGCGTTGACCAGACCGGTGTCGTTCCAGCGTGCGACCGCGACCTGCTCGACGATCTCGATCTTCAGTCCGCGCGGCCAGCTGCGCTGCACGGCGGCGCTGTCGACCCACGGCAGGCTGCGCAGACCCGCGCCGATCTGCTCGAGATTCACGGTCACGAGGCCGGCGCCCTTGAGACGGGACTTCACGACCTGCTCGACATCGAGCGCCGATACGCGCTGCAGTCGACCGCTCACGATCACGCGCTGGATCGGCTGATCGAGCAGCCAGCCGAGCGTACCGCAGGCGAGCGCCGTCATGGCGACGCCGGCCAGAGTCAGACCGATGCGCCGCCAATTGAACGACGGCAGCTTGAAGTGGCGCGCACGTGGCGCACTGCGGCGGGTGTTGCGTTTGCGCTTGAGCATCAGCTCTCTCGCGAGCGCGGCGTGCGCAGGAAGCTGGTTTCAAGCACCCGCCACACGAGCTCGTCGAAGTCGATGCCGGCGGCGCGAGCGGCCATCGGCACGAGGCTGTGATCGGTCATGCCGGGCACCGTGTTGATCTCGAGCAGCAGCGGCCGGCCGGTTCGATCCAGCATGAAGTCGGCGCGACCCCAGCCTTCGGCGCCGCAGGTCTCATAGCTCGCGAGCGCCAAGCGTCCGAGGTGCTCTTCGGCCTGCGCCGACAGTCCCGACGGACAGAAGTAGCGGGTATCGTTGCGCAGGTACTTGGCCTCGTAGTCGTAGAAGCTGCGCGGCGTCTCGATGCGGATCGACGGCAATGCCCGGCGCTGCAGGATCGACACCGTGTACTCCGCGCCGGGAATCAGCGCTTCCGCGAACACGACCGGGTCGACGCGCAAGGCGTTCTGCCAAGCTGTCTCGAGCTCCTGCGCGCGCTCCACGCGTGCGATGCCGACGCTCGAGCCCTGCGAGCCCGGCTTGACGAACAGCGGCAGTCCGAGCCGTTCGATTGCCAGATCCAGATCCTGACGCTCGCGCAGCAAGAGGAATGGCGCGGTCGGTATGCCCACCGCCTGGCACAGCCACTTGGTGCGCAGCTTGTCCATCGCGATGGCCGAGCCCATGACGCCGCTGCCGGTGTAGGGGATGCCGAGGAACTCGAGCGCTCCCTGTACGGTGCCGTCTTCCCCCCCCGGTCCATGCAAGGCGATCCAGACTCGCTCGATGCGCGACTCGAGCAGATCGGTCAGCGGCCGCTCGGCCGGATCGAATCCGATCACATCGACGCCGCGGCGCTGCAGCGCTGCGAGCACCGCTGTGCCGCTGATCAACGAAATCTCGCGCTCGGTCGAGCAGCCGCCCAGCAGCACCGCCGCGCGTCCGAACTGCGTGGGCGCGAGCGCTCGCTGCGCGTGGTTGGCGTCGTAGCTCAGGCGCATCAGTCGCGATCCTCATCGCTGCCCCGCTCGCTCGGACCGCCTTCGCCGACGATGCGCACCTCGGTTTCGAGCGCTACGCCGTGCTGGCGCTGCACCGTGCGCTGCACGTGCCGAATCAACTGCTCGAGCTCGGTGGCGCTCGCCTGGCCCTCGTTGATGATGAAATTCGCGTGCTTTTCCGAGACCACCGCATCACCGATGCGATAGCCCTTGAGGCCCGCGGTCTCGATCAGGCGCGCGGCGTGATCGCCGGGCGGGTTCTTGAACACCGAGCCACAACTTCTCTGGCCGAGCGGTTGCGTCTCGCGGCGCCGCTCGCTCAGCGAGCGCACGCTGCCGCGTGAATCAACCAAGCGCGGCTCGAACTGCAGCTCGGCCGACAGAAACCATTCCTGTGCCCGTGCAGCTTGATCGGCCGCGTTGTCGGCCGGCTCGACCTGGCGATAGCCGACGTGGAATTCCTGCGGACTGCGCGCTCGCCGCTCGCCGTGGCGGTCGATGGTCTCGACGCTGAGTACGTGGCGCCAGGTGTCATCGCCGAAGGCACCGGCGTTCATGGCGAGCGCGCCGCCAAAGGTGCCCGGAATGCCGCCGAAGAATTCCGCCTGCGCCAGTCCCCAGTTCAGGCAGGCGCGCGCGATGCGCACGCACGGCACGCTGACCTGGCAGTAGACGCGGCTCTGGGAGCGGCGCTCGATGCGGGTGAAAGCGCCCGCCGTGGCCACCACGACCCCGCGGATGCCGCCGTCGCGCACCAGCAGATTGCTGCCGAGCCCGACCCAGTAGACCGGCACATTCACGGGCAGCACGCGCAGGAACGCCGACAGATCTTCGATGTCCCGCGGCAGGAAGAACATGTCGGCAGGTCCGCCCGCGCCCCAGGAGGTGTGGCGCGCCATCGACTCGTGCCAGCGCACGCGTGTCATGAATTCAGGCGTGATACTGAGGTTCATTGGTGTCCCTGGCTCAGCTTCGCAGCAAGTTCGTGCGCGACCGCACCGATGTGGCCGGCACCCATGGTCACGACCACATCGTCCGCGCGCAGCACGTCTGTGAGCGCGGCGGCGATGTTCGCCGTCTTTTCGACGAATACCGGCTCGACCTTGCCGCGGCTGCGCACAGCGCGGCAGATCGCGCGCCCGTCGGCGCCCTTGATCGGCGCTTCTCCGGCGGCGTAGACCTCGGTCACGAACAGCACGTCGGCCGAGGCCAGCACATTGGCAAAGTCGTCGAGCAAGTCGCGCGTGCGCGTATAGCGATGCGGCTGGAACACCAGCACCAGCCGGCGTCCGGGCCAGGCCTGTCGCAGCGCTTCGAGCGTGGCGGCGATTTCGGTCGGATGGTGTCCGTAGTCATCGACGATGCTGACCGTGCCGCCGGCAATGCGCGCATCGCCGATGTACTGCATGCGCCGATCGATGCCCTGGAAGTTAGCGAGCGCGCGGCAGATGGCCTCATCGGCCACGCCCAGCTCGCTCGCCACGGCAATCGCGGCCAGGGCGTTGCGCACATTGTGCGTGCCCGGCAGATTCAGCATGACCGGCAATGGCAGCGCACGCCCCGGCCGCGCCACCAGAAAGTGCGTGCCGGCCCGCTCGGGCGCGAGCTCACTGGCTCGCACGTCCACCCCTTCGCGCAAGCCGTAGGTCAAAAACGGCCGCGCCATGCGCGCGAGCATGCCTTGCAGATGTTCGTCATCCCCGCACAGCACCGCCAGACCGTAGAACGGCAGGTTGTGCAGAAACTCGAAGAAGCTGCGCTCGAGCTTGGCGAAGTCGCCGCTGTAGGTGCCCAAGTGATCGTTGTCGATATTGGTCACGACCGCAATCACCGGTTGCAGATGCATGAACGAGGCGTCGCTTTCATCGGCCTCGGCCACCAGATAGCGGCCGGCACCCAGGCGCGCGTTGCTGCCCGAACTCTTCAGACGCCCGCCGATCACGAAGGTCGGATCCTCGCCGCCTTCGGCAAGCACGCTGGCGATCAGGCTGGTGGTGGTGGTCTTGCCATGCGTGCCGGCGACTGCGATCGATTCGCGAAAGCGCATGAGCTCGCCGAGCATCTCCGCGCGCGGCACCACCGGCACGCGCCGCGCCAGTGCCGCCTGCACCTCCGGGTTGTCGGGCGCAACGGCGCTCGAGACGACGACCACGTCGGCGCGATCGGCGTTTGCGGCCTTGTGCCCGATGCGAATCGTGGCGCCGAGCGCGCTGAGCCGTTCGGTGATGGCATTGTGCTTCAGGTCCGAACCTTGCACGCGGTAGCCGAGATTGAGCAGCACCTCGGCAATGCCGCCCATGCCGCTGCCGCCGATGCCGACGAAGTGAATGGTCTCGATGCGACGCATGCGCGCACTGTTGGTGACCAGAGTGGCCAGCCGGGCCGCCGGTGGAGTCTTCCCCTTCACGCCGCCACACCCTTGCCTGCATCGCGCACCAGCTCGACGCACGCGTCGGCCAATGCCTGCGCCGCGTGCGGTTTGGCGAGCGCGCGCGCGCGCTCGGCCATCGCGATCAGCCGGCCGCGTCCGCTGCAGAGCGCCGTGAGCTCAGTTGCGAGCGCTGCGGCGCTGAGCTCACGTTCCGGCATCATGATCGCCGCGCCTTCGCGCACCAGATAGGCCGCATTGCGCGTCTGGTGGTCATCGGTGGCGGCCGGAAACGGCACCAGGATCGCGCCCACGCCGGCCGCCGTGAGCTCCGAGATGGTCAGCGCGCCCGCGCGGCAGATCACCAGATCCGCCCAACCATAGGCTTCCGCCATGTCGTCGATGAACGGCTGCAGCCGCACCGGCACTTTGGCCTCGGCGTAGTTGCGCTGCGCCACCTCGATCCAGCGCTCACCGCATTGATGCCGCACATCGAAGCTCAGCGTCGAGCCCAGACGCGCGAGCGCAAATGGCACGATCGCATTGAGTCGCACGGCGCCCTGGCTGCCGCCGAGCACCAACAGTCGCAGCACCGGCGCGCGCGCGGCGAAGCGCTGCGGCGGGGCAGGCAGCAACGCAATCTCGGCGCGCACCGGATTGCCGATGACCTGTGCGCCCACGGTGGCGGCGAAGCTGGCCGGGAAGGCTGTCAGCACGCGGCGCGCGAGCCGTGCCAGGCAACGATTGGTGAACCCGGCGATGGCGTTCTGCTCATGGATCAGCAACGGCTTACGCAGCAACCAGGCGGCGATACCGCCGGGCCCGGCAACGAAGCCGCCCAGTCCCACAACGATCGAGGGTCGACGTCGCCGCATGACCGCCAGTGCCTGCAGCAGCGCGCGCGACAGCAGCAGCGGCGCACGCAGCCAAACCAGCAGCCCCTTGCCGCGCAAGCCGCCGACCGACAACCACTCGAGCTCGATGTGCTCGGCGGGCACCAGACGCGCTTCCAATCCGCGCCGCGTGCCGAGCCATACGACCCGCCAGCTGCGCGCGCGCAGCTCGCGTGCCAGCGCCAACGCGGGGAAGACATGACCGCCGGTGCCGCCGGCCATGATCAGCGCCAGCGGCATCGTGCCGGCGCCGTTCACCCCCCCCGCCGCCACCGCCGCGCTCATGGGCGCAGCTCGCGTGTGACGCGCCGGGCGCTGCGCACGGTCTCGTGATGCACCCGCAGCACGATGCCGAGCCACGCGAGCGTGACGATCAGGCTGCTGCGGCCGTAGCTCATCAAGGGCAGCGTCAAGCCCTTGGTCGGCAGCACGCCCATGTTGACCCCGATGTTGATGCAGGCCTGCACGCCGAGCCAGAGACCGAACCCGCAGGCAAGATAGGATGGAAATTTAAGTCCCGCATCGTAGGCGCGGCGCGCGATCACGAAGGCGCGCCAGCTCAACGCCAGAAACAGGCTCAGTGTCACGGCAACGCCGAACAGCCCGAGCTCCTCGGCCAGCACGGCGAACAGGAAATCGGTATGGGCTTCGGGCAGATAGAACAGCTTCTGCACGCTCGCTCCGAGCCCGACGCCGAACCATTCACCGCGGCCGATCGCGATCAGCGACTGCGTGAGCTGAAAGCCGCTGTTGTACGGATCGGCCCAGGGATCGAGGAATGCTGTCATGCGCCGCATGCGATAGCTCGAGAACACCACCAGCAGCACCATCGAGCCGCCGGCGGCGAGCAGCATCGCCAGCACGTAGCGCAGGCGCGCGCCGGCCAGGAACAGCACGCCGAAGCCGGTGATGAACAGCACGCTGGCGGCGCCGAAATCCGGCTCCAGCAGCAGCAGCACGGCAATGAAACCCAGCAGCCCGAGCGGTCGGGCCAGCCCGGCGAGCCCGGTACGCAATGCCGACTCGAAGCGTACGGCATAGCTGGCGATGTAGATCAGCGTCAGCACGCGCGCGGCTTCCGAGACTTGAAAGTTCACACCGGCGATCCGCAGCCAACGACGACTGCCGTTGACCACGTGGCCGAGCCCTGGCAGCAGCACGAACAGCAGCAGCGCGCCGGCGATCAGCAGCAGCGGCAGCGAGAGCTGCTCGAGGCGCTGGCTCGGAATCGAGAAGGTCAGCGTCGCGAGCGCCGCGCCCGCCAGCACCAGCAGCAGCTGGCGTTCGAGATAGGCGAAGGGATCGCCGTCGCGGCCGGCGATGGTGATCGAAGCCGACGTCACCATGACGAGTCCGAGCAGCACCAGCCCTAGGGCGAGGATGATCATCGGCGCATCGAGCGCCGGTCCGCGGCTGCGCGCCCTTTCCTGCGGCATCGTCAGCGTCGCGCTGCTCATGCTGCGAGCCTCTGCACCGCCGCGGCGAATACGCTGCCGCGGTGCGCATAATCGCGAAACATGTCGAGGCTCGCGCAGGCCGGTGACAGCAGCACGGTGTCGCCTGCCCGCGCCAGTGTCGCGGCCAGCTCCACCGCCCCTTCCAGACTTGCCACGTAATGGCACTCGCAGGCGCCGTCGAGCGCCTCGCCGAGCGCGCGCGCGTCGCGGCCGATGAGCAGCGCGCAGCGCACCTTGCCGCTCAACGCGGCGCGCAACGGACGGAAGTCCTGGCCCTTGCCCTCCCCGCCGAGAATCACCAGCAACGGACCGGCCATGCCCGCCACCGCCGCCAGGGTCGCGTCGACGTTGGTGCCCTTGGAGTCATCGATGTAGTGCACGCCGCGCACATCGGCAACCCACTGCGAGCGGTGCTCGAGGCCGCTGAAGGCCCGCAGCTCTGCCAACATGGCCGGCAGCGGCAGCGACAGCGCTTCACCCAACGCCAGCGTGGCGAGCGCGTTGGCGGCGTTGTGCAGGCCTTGGATGCGCATGGCGCTCAAGGCCAGCAGCGGCTCGCCGTGACGCGCCAGACAGCTGCTGCCGGCGGCATCCTGCACCAGGGAATAGTCCGCTGCCGCACCGGGCCGCAGCGAGAAGCTCAAGCTGCGCCGCGACGGGCCGACCATGGCGGCAACGCGCGCATCGTCAAGGTTGATCACGGCCACGTCGCAGTGCGCATAGATGCGCGCCTTGGCCTGCGCGTAGGCCGAGAGGTCGCGGTAGCGGTCCAGATGATCCGGCGTCACGTTGAGCACCGCTGCGGCCGCGAGCGCCAGTGAGCTCGTGGTCTCGAGCTGAAAACTCGACAGCTCGAGCACGTACAACTCTGTCGCCTCATCGAGCAGGTCCAGCGCCGGCTCACCGAGATTGCCGCCGCTGCGGATGCGCAGTCCCGCACGCGCGGCCATGCGCGCGAGCAGCGTGGTGACGGTACTCTTGCCATTGGTGCCCGTGATGCCTGCGATCGGCGCGCGTGCGGCGCGCGCGAACAGCTCGATATCGCCGATCGCGGTGAGACCTCTGGCACGCGCGGCATCGAAGAACGAGCCCGACACCGCCACGCCCGGCGAGACCACCAGCACGGCGGCGCCGTCGAGCAGCGAGGCATCGAAGCCGCCGCGACGCACCAGGATCTCGCGCCCCAGTTGCGTTTCGAGCGCCTTGAGGCGCGGCCAGGCCGGCGGCTCGGCGCGGCTGTCGGTCACCGCGACCTCGAAGCCTCTCGAGAGCAGATAGCGCGCCGCGGAGAAGCCGCTGTTGCCAAGGCCCACGACCACGGCCCGTGCGCTGCGACTGTTGGTTTGGCTGATGGCAGTGTTCATCGCAGTTTCAGCGTCGACAATCCCGCCAGCACCAGCAGGAAACTGATGATCCAGAAGCGCACGATCACTTTCGGTTCGGCCCAGCCCTTGAGCTCGAAGTGATGATGAATCGGCGCCATGCGGAAGATGCGCCGGCCGGTCAGCTTGAATGAGGCCACCTGCAGGATCACCGAGGCGGTCTCGAGCACGAAGATACCGCCCATGACCAGTGCCACGATCTCCTGGCGCACGATGATCGCCACCACGCCGAGAGCTGCCCCCAGTGCGAGCGCGCCGATGTCGCCCATGAAGACCTGCGCCGGGTAGGAGTTGAACCACAAAAAGCCCAAACCGGCACCGCCCAGGGCGCAGCAGAAGATCAACAACTCGCCGGCCTGCGGAATCGCCGGGATCGCCAGGTAATTGGCAAAGATCGAATTGCCGCTGGCATAGGCGAAGATGCCGAGCGCGCCGGCCACCATCGCCGTCGGCATGATCGCGAGCCCATCGAGGCCGTCGGTAAGGTTCACGGCATTGCTCATGCCGACGATCATGAAATAGCTCAAGGCGACGAAGCCGGACGCGCCGAGCGGCACGCTGACGCTCTTGACGAACGGCACGAAAAAATCCGTCTGCGCCGGCACCTGCGCCGTGCGGTACAGCAGCACTGCGGCCGCCAGTCCGAGCACCGATTGCCAGCAGTATTTCCAGCGCGCGCTTAAGCCGCGCGAATTGCCGACCACGAGCTTCAGGTAGTCGTCGCACAAGCCGATGATGCCGAAGCCGATGGTCACGCCGAGCGTGATCCAGACGAAGCGGTTGCGCAGATCCGCCCACAGCAGCGTGCTGACTGCCACTGCGACGATGATCAGGGCGCCGCCCATGGTCGGAGTGCCGGCCTTCGGCAGATGTGAGCGCGGACCATCGTCGCGCACCACCTGCCCGATCTGGTAACGCGACAGTCGCGAGATCATCTGCGGCCCGACCAGCAGCGAGATGGTTAAGCCCGACATGACGGCGAGGATCGCGCGCAGCGTCAGATAGGAGAACACGTGGAATCCCGTGTGGTGCACCGCCAGCAGTTTCGCGATCCAATAGAGCACCTTCAGCCCGCCTTGCGAGCATCGTCGCTCGCCAGCAGTGCCTCGACCACGCGCTCGAGCCGGTTCACGCGCGAGCCCTTGACCAGCAGCCGCACGTCGGCGCTGAGTTGGGCATCGAGCGCGCGCGCGAGCTCCGCGGCGTCGCGATAGCACTGGGCGCCGGGGCCGAAGGTGTCGGCAGCCAGGGCGGCGAGCGCGCCGAAGCAGTAGAGCCGCTCCACTGCGAGCGAGCGGGCCAGCTCCCCGGCCTCGCGGTGGCTCGCCGCGGCGAGCTCGCCGAGCTCGGCCATGTCGCCGAGCACCACCCAGCGCCGACCAGGCAGCTCGCTCAAGACCTCGAGCGCGGCGCGCACCGAGCTCGGATTGGCGTTGTAAGAGTCATCGATGAGCCAGGCGCCGTGCGGTGTGCGACGCAGTTGCAATCGCCCGCTGACGGCCTGCATCTGACTCAAACCCGATGCGACCTGTGCCAGACTGGCCCCGGCGCTGACCGCGGCCGCAGCGGCCGCGAGCGCATTGAGCACGTTGTGCCGGCCGGCTAGAGCCAGCGTCACGGCGGCGCTGCCCGCGGGGCTGCGCAGTCGGAAGTGCGTGCAGAATCCCTGCGCCGCGAGATCCAGGCGCAGCTCCTCGGCGCGAAAGTCAGCGTCGTTGCGCAGCCCGAAGCTCACGACGCGCGCGCCGGTGCTCGCTCGCCACAGCGATGCGTAGGTATCGTCACCGTTGATGATGGCCGTGCCGCTCTGCGGCAGACCGCTCACCATCTCGCCCTCGGCCCGCGCCGCGCCTTCGAGCGAGCCGAAGCCCTCGAGGTGCTCGGCCCCGGCATTGGTGATCAGACCGATCCCGGGGCGCGCGATCTGCACCAGCTGTTCGACATCGCCACGGCGGTTGGCGCCCATCTCGATCACGGCGCTGCGATGCGTCGCATCGAGCCGCAGCAGTGTCAGCGGCACGCCGAGGTGATTGTTCAGATTACCGCGCGTGGCCAGGCACGGACCGAGCTGCGCGAGAATGCGCGACAGCATCTCCTTGACCGTGGTCTTGCCGTTGCTGCCCGCGACGCCGACCACCGGACCGCTAAATCGAGCGCGTGCGGCACGCGCCGCCGCAGCCAGCGCCAGCTCGACGTTCGCGACCACGATCTGCGGCAACGGCGTATCGATGCGCCGCTGCACCAGGGCGCCGGCCGCACCAGCCAGGGCCGCGGCTGCCACGAAACTGTGGCCGTCGGCGTGTTCGCCGTGCAGCGCTGCAAACAGATCGCCCGCGCAGAGCTTGCGGCTATCGATCGCTACTTCATTGAACTCCCGATCGGCGCCGATGAGCCGACCGTGGCAGTCAGCGGCAAATTGCGACAACAGGCGCATCATGCGGGAGCCCACGCGCGCAGCGCGGCGCGCACGTGCTGCGCATCGCTGAACGCTCGCCGCTCTGCGCCGACCAGCTGATACTCTTCATGGCCCTTGCCGGCCACGAGCACGACGTCTGCGGCCGCGGCGCGCGCGAGCGCGCCGCGAATGGCGTGTGCGCGATCGTGGACCACGCGGGCACGCGCACTGCCGCCGACCTGCGCGATGCCGCGCATGATGGCCCCGGTGATCGCAGCGGCGTCCTCGCCGCGCGGATTGTCATCGGTGACGATCACGACATCCGCGCCGCGCGCGGCGATGCGTCCCATATCGCCGCGCTTACCCGCATCGCGCTCGCCACCGCAGCCGAACACACAATGCAGCCGACCACGGCAATGCGCGCGCGCGCCATGCAGGGCTTTGGCGAGCGCATCGGGGGTGTGCGCATAGTCGATCAGCACCAGCGGCAGGCCGCTGCCGCCTTCCGGCTGCATGCGGCCCGGAGGCGCCGAGCATTGCGACAGCGCCTCGCAGGCCGCTGCGAGCGGCACATCCCACGCCAGCAATACCCCGAGCACGCTCAGCAGATTGTCGACGTTGAACTCGCCGATCAGAGGGCTCGCCAGGCGGGCGGCGCCGCGGCTGCTGGCGATCTCGAGCTCCAGTCCGGCATCGCGCACACGCACGGCGCTGGCGCAGACATAATCGGCGCTGCTCGCGAGCCGCGCCGCACGGCGCTGAGAGGTCAGGAACAGCGGCGCCGAGGCGCCACTGCCACGCAGGTTCTGCGCCAACTTGAGTCCGAACGCATCGTCGATATTGATCACGCGCGCTGCGAGCGTGGGCCATTGGAACAGTCGCGCCTTCGCGGCCCCGTAGGCCTGCATGTCGGCGTGATAATCCAGATGATCACGCGTGAGATTGGTGAACACGGCGGTGTGGAAGCGCACACCGGCGCAGCGCTCCTGATCGAGCGCGTGCGAGGAGACTTCCATCGCCACGCCATTGAATGAGCGATCGCGCAGCCGCGAGAGCAGTCGCTGCAGCGTCACGGCATCGGGCGTAGTGGTCTCGAGCGCGGTCAGCGCATCGGTCGCGCCGCCGCCGAGCGTGCCGATGTAAGCCGCATGGCGGCCGCTGCGCTCGAGAGCCTGCGCCAGCAGCCAGGCACAGGTGGTCTTGCCATTGGTACCGGTAATCCCGGCGATCGTGAGGCTGGCCGAGGGCGCATCGAAGAAGCGGTCAGCGATGTAACCGAGCTGGGATCGCAGATTCGGTATCGCGCGCACCACGATCGAGCCATCGAGCACGGGCGGCTGCACACCGGGTGCCGGCTCCCAAAGGATGGCGCGCGCTCCCGCGGCTGCTGCGGCGGCGGCGAATTCGATGCCGTGGTGCCTGCGGCCGCGACAGGCGAAGAACGCCGCGCCGGGCGTCACGCTGCGGCTGTCCAGAGTGAGGTCCGAGACTTCGAGCTGCTCGGGCACATCGACCAGTCCGCCCAGCACCGCCTTGAGCGGCCGCCAGCTCTGCACAGTGGCAAGGCTCATCGCCGCGCCACCTTCTGGCCGTGGCTCAGCGGCTCGGCCGGCGCGGCCGCATCGTCCGGAGCCACCGCCAGCAAGCGCAGTGCGCCGCCGACCACGGCCGAGAACACCGGCGCGGAGACGTCGCCGCCCATGTACTTGCCGGCCGTAGGCTCGTCAATCACGACCACCGCGGCGAGCCGCGGATTGGATGCGGGCGCCACCCCCGCGAACACTGAGGTATAGCGATCCTTGGAGTAAGCGCCGTTGCTGGACTTCCAGGCCGTGCCGGTCTTGCCCGCAACGCGATAGCCGGGAATCTTGGCGCGTACACCGGTGGCGCCTTCCTGTGTCGTGACCGACTCGAGCAGACCCAACAGATCGCGGCAAACGTTCGCGTCGAGCACGTGCTCGCCTGCCGGGGCGGCATCGACGCGCAGCAAGGAGATTGGCCGGCGAATACCCAGTGCACCGATGGCCGCGTACGCCTGCACCAGCTGCAGCGGCGTCACCGAGATGCCGTAGCCATGCGACAGAGTCGCGATGCTGATTGCGCGCCAATGCGAGTAATCGCTGAACACGCCGGCCGATTCACCCGGAAAGCCGCTGCTGGTGGTCTGACCAAAGCCGAAATGATTCAGGGTGCTCCAGATCTGCTGCGGTTCGAGCTGCAAGGCCAGTTTGGCCATGCCGACGTTGGAGGACTTCGCGAGCACCGTGGCCAGCGGCACGGCGCCCAGATTGTGCTCGTCCTGGAAGGTCGTTGCGCCGACCTGGATGAAGCCCGGACTGGTGTCGATGACGCTGCCGGTACTGAACTTGCCGGAAGCGAGGCCCGCAGCGACTACGAACGGCTTGATGCTCGAGCCAGGCTCAAACAGATCCGTGACCGCGCGATTGCGATAGGTTGCCGGCTGCAGCTGCGCGCGATCATTCGGGTTGTAGGCGGGTTGATTGACCATCGCCAGCACTTCACCGCTGTCGATGTCGATGACGACCACCGAGCCGGCGTGCGCGCGATTCTCGAGGATGGCGCTCTTGAGCTCGCGATAGGCCAGATACTGGATGCGCAGATCGAGGCTCAGCAGCAGATCGCGGCCCGGTCGCACGGCTCGTATGCTCTCGACGTCTTCGACCTTGCGTCCCTTGCTGTCCTGGATCACGCGCTTGGCGCCATCCTCGCCGGCGAGCCAGTTGTCGAATGCGAGCTCGGCGCCTTCCTGTCCGACATCATCGATGCTCGTGAAGCCGAGCACATGGCCGGTCACTTCGCTTGCCGGGTAGTAGCGTCGGTACTCGCGCGCGAGATTGACGCCCGGAAGGTTCAGCGCCTTGACGCGATTGGCGTCGCTCGGCTGCAGGCCGCGCACTACATAGAGGAATTCACGGTCCATGTTGCTGCTGACGTGCCGCAGCAGCTCCTGGCGGTCGGCACTGATCGCGCTGGCGAGGCGCGGCAGCTGCTCAAGGTTGCCGGCCAGCTCCTGCGGATTGACCCACACCGAATCCACCGGCGTACTGACCGCCAATGGCTCGCCATTGCGATCGGTGATGTTGCCGCGGTGCGCGACGATCGTGGCCACGCGCGAGAAACGCGCATCGCCCTGCTGCGCCAGGAAGGGATGGTCCACGAGCTGCAGATCCACGGCGCGGCCGATCAGCCCTGCCGCTGCCAGCAGCAGCAGGGCGAACAGCAGCCGCAGTCGCAGCCGAAATGAATAACGGCTCGCATTCTCGCCGCCCCGGCCGACGCTGCGGCCGGCAGTGCGATCCTGAGCGCTGCGCGCCGGGCGCTTCGCCCGCCTGTCTCGACCGCGCAGCAGCGACCAGAGCTTCATGGTGCCAGGATCTCGATGTCGCGCGAATCCGGAATGCTCATGTGCAGCCGCTCGCTAGCGACGCGCTCGACGAAGGCGTAGGCCGACCAGGCGCTCTGCTCGAGCTGCAGCCGGCCCCATTCCGCGTCGAGCTCGTCGCGACTGCTGTTGAGCTGCTCGAGCTCGACGAACAGCTCGCGGGCGCGGTACTTGCTATAGACGGCGACCGCGGCCGAAGCGAGCGTCGCCCACCACAACAGCGCCACGGCCAGCGCCAGCAGGCTGCGGGGCACGCTCATCTCGATCTGCGGCTCGATTTGCGGCCTGCGGCGCCCACAGCCGACGCGCGCTTGCCGCCGTCGGACTGCCGCTCGAGCCTTTCCGCCACCCGCAACAGAGCGCTGCGGGCGCGCGGATTGGCACGCACTTCATCCGCCGTCGCGCGCTGCTTGCGGCCGATGCGGCGCAACGGCGGCTGCGCCTCGGCGGGCAGGTGCGGCAAGCCGGCGAGCAGTGGATCGACTTGCGAATGGCGGCGCATGAATTCCTTGACCAGCCGATCCTCGAGCGAATGGAAACTGATGGCCACGAGCCGGCCGTGCGGCGCGAGCAGCTCGAGTGCCTGTGCCAGGCCGCGCTCGATCTGCCCCAACTCATCGTTGATCCAGATGCGCAGCGCCTGAAAAGTGCGCGTCGCCGGGTGCTTTCCGGGCTCGCGTGTGCGCACGACGCGTGCCACCAGCGCGGCGAGCGCGCTGGTACGCGTGAGCGGCTGTGCGGCGCGAGTGCGCACGATCTCGCGGGCGATGGCGCCGGCAAAACGCTCCTCACCGAAGCGCGCAATCACGTGGCGCATCTCATCGGCGCTCGCCCGCGCGAGCCATGCGGAAACTGGTTGGCCGCGCGTCGGGTCCATGCGCATATCGAGCGGACCGTCCTGGAGGAAACTGAAACCGCGCGCTGGATCGTCCAGCTGCGGCGAGGAGACGCCGAAATCGAACAGCACGCCATGGCAGTGCTGGCCAAGCCCCTGCGCGCGCACCAGCGCCGCGAGCTCGCCGAATTCCCCCTGCACGAGATGCAGGCGCGGCTCGAGCGCAAAGTGCACACGGCCGGCGGCGATTGCCTGCGGGTCGCGATCGATCGCCACGAGCCGCCCGTTGGCGCCGAGCGCCCGAAGGATCGGCGCGCTGTGGCCGCCGCGGCCGAAGGTGGCATCGACGTAGAGGCCGGCCGGACACAACGCCAGAGCCGCAAGCACCTCGTTGACAAGCACCGGCGTGTGCTCATCCAACTCCCTACTTCCCGCAATCGCCCAGCCGCCGCCCTATAGCGACAGCGAATCGAGTTGCGCTGGGAGATCGGTGGTCCCCGCCTCGCTCTTGAGCCAGGTATCGCGCCGATCCAACCAGCGGATCTCGTCCCATAATTCACAACGACTGCCTTGCCCGATCAGCATCGCGTGCCGGTCCAGACCGGCAAATTCGCGCAGCTCTTGCGGCAGTAACATTCGACCGTGGCCGTCGAGGGAAAGATCCGTGGCGTGTCCGACCATGAGCCGCTGCAGGCGTCGTGACTGTGCGTGCAGGCTCGGCAGCTCCATGAGGCGCCGTTCGACCTGTTCCCAGTCGTTCAACGGATAAAGCAGCAGGCATTCCCCGTCCCGATCGACCGTAATCACGAGATGGCCCCCCGACCGCTCGAGCAAACGTTCGCGATAGCGCGTGGGGACAACCATCCGCCCCTTGTCATCCAGAGTGACTTTTGCTGCACCGCGGAACACTGGCGCGAAGGGCAGATTTTGCCCATCCCTCCCCACTTTCTCCCACTTGCCGCCACTATAGGAATGCTGATGCCGGCATGTCAACGATTAAGTGGGAAATTTCTGAAGCGCCGTAGGTACTTACGCGCTGAAGGTGAGAAATCCGAGTGATTCTGGCAACCTTAGCTGGCGCAGGATTATAAACGGATCAGTGACTTGAACCTGAAACCTCGACGACATTCGACGTGCTGCGAGGGCCGCACACCGGCGCCGGAAAGAGAGGCGGAGAGTCAGCCTGTAAGCCGGGTTCTGTCGAGAGCAGCCATTCCTCTGGGACCCGCGTCACCGCGGGCCTCAAGCGGCCTACCCGGAAGCACGCGCGGGCGCGCGCTGCCGTCCTTGGGGGACGGCGACTTCCCTATTTGGCCTTGCTCCAGGTGGGGTTTGCCGTGCCGTCGATGTTGCCATCGACGCGGTGCGCTCTTACCGCACCGTTTCACCCTTGCCAGCGCCGTTGCCGGCGCTTCGGCGGTTTACTTTCTGTTGCACTGTCCGTGAGCTCGCGCTCCCCAGGCGTTACCTGGCACCCTGCCCGCTGAGCCCGGACTTTCCTCCACGCCGCGCCGTCGCAGCGCAGCGGCTGCCCAGCCGACTCTCCGCCACCCCACCATACTGGCTTCACGATTCGCCCTCAACCGCGAGCGTGCGCAGCTGTTGCGCGAGCGCATAGGCCTCGCTGCGCTTGACGCCGGCGATCTGCGCGGCGAGCGCCGCCGCTCGGCCCGGGGGCATTTCGGGCAACAACACTTTCAGCGCCCGCACCAGCAGTGCCCGATCCGCGCCCTGATCGCCTGCAGCCGCGACGCCCTCCAACAGCAGCGTGATCTCGCCGCGTGCCAGGTTGGGGTCCGAAACCGCGGCGGCAGCGAGTTCCTCGAGCGTTCCGCGGTAGACCGCCTCATGCAGCTTGGTGAGCTCGCGCGCCACCACGGCGCGCCGCTGCGGCCCAAAGAGCTGTTTCAATTCGGCCAGCGTCGCGGCGATCCGATGCGGCGCCTCAAACAGCACCAGCGTGCGCGTCTCGGTTGCCAGACGCGCCAGGACCGAGCGACGCTCGCCGGCCCGCGCGGGCAGAAAGCCCTCGAACACGAAGCGGTCGGTGGGTAAGGCGGCGACGCTGAGCGCGGCGGTCAGCGCCGATGCGCCCGGAATCGCGCGGATGTTGATGCCGGCCGCCGCCGCCGCGCGCACCAAGAGATAGCCGGGGTCCGACAGCAGCGGCGTGCCGGCATCGCTAACCAGAGCGATCACCTTGCCGGCCTGCAGCTCGCGCACCAGGCTCTCGATCCGGCTGGCTTCATTGTGCTCGTGCAGCGAGACCAGCGTGCGCGAGAGACCGATCGCCGACAGCAGCGCCGCCGTGCGACGCGTGTCCTCGGCCGCGATGAGGTCCGCCGCCATGAGCACTTCGCGCGCGCGCGGCGAGAGATCAGCGAGGTTGCCGATTGGGGTCGCCACGACCTCGAGCCGGCCGGCGGATGAGAGCTGCTGCGACGGACTCACTATAATCGACGCCCCGGTTGAGCGCCGCGGCGCCGACGGCGCTGCGGCCAACCAAGCTTGCAGGGCATGATGCGGGTGACGCAACTGAAAATCGCGGGGTCGAAGGGCGCCCCAGGGCGGCGCGCCCCAGGGCGGTGGCGGCGGCCGGCACGCTCCAGAGCGCAGTGGGCTTTGCTGGCGAGCATCGCTGCGTTCTCCCTCGCAGGCTGTGGCGCGTATCCGCCGGTGCGTCCGGCGCCTGAAAATCCGCCCCCCGTGGCGGGCGTTCAGGCCCCGCCAGGCACGGCCGTCCAGGCAGACCACGCCCAGGCGGCGGCTCAATACGAGGCGCTCGCCGCCGCGCGTGCGCCGCCGTCGCAGTTCGATTTCTCTCTCGCCGCCGCGCGCGAGTGGCTGGCCGCGGGTCGCGCCGCCGACGCGGCCCGTGTGCTCACCGCGCTCAATGCAGCCTCGCTATCACCGGCTCAGAGCACCGAGCGCTCGCTGCTCAGTGCCGAGCTGTCGCTTTCAACCCAGCATGCGCAGGAAGCCTGGCAGAGGATCGCCGCGCTGCCCGAACCGACCACGGCAAGCGGCGCTCAGCGCTTCTTCCTGCTGAAGATGCGCATCGCGATGGCCGCCGGCCGACCCGTCGATGCGGTGCTGGCCGAGATGGCGGGCGAACGTCAGGTAAGCAGCCCGGCCGAACGCACCGGGCTGCGTTCACAGCTGCTCTCCGCACTGCGTGAGGCGCGCGACCGCGGCGTGAAACTCGAGCCCGAAGCGAGCGCCGATGCCACCGTGCGCGGCTGGCTCGAGCTCGGCGCCATCGCCACCCAGGCGCGGGGCGCATCGCTGACGGCGCAATCGGAAGCGGCACGCTGGCGCGCCAAATATCCGAATCATCCGGCACTCGAGATGCTGCCGCAGGCGCTGCCGAGCCCGCTCGCGGCGACGTCGATCGGCGGCAGTGTTGCCTTGCTGCTGCCGCTGACCGGTCCGGCGGCCGCGCAGGGCGCCACCGTCCGTGACGGTTTCCTGAGCGCCTACTACCAGCTTCCCTCGGCAACGCGGCCGGAGCTGCGGCTGTACGACACCGGCGCACTGCCGGGCCCCGAGGCCATTGCGCAGGCACGCGCGGCCGGCAGCAGCTTCGTGGTCGGACCGCTTACGCGTGAGGATGTCGCGGCGGTGGCGAGCACGGGACCTCAGTCCATTCCGGTGCTGGCGCTGAACTTTTTGCCGACCGATCGCGAGGCACCCTTCGGCTTGTATCAGTACGCACTGTCGCCGGAGGAGGAGGCGCAGCTGGTCGCACACCGGGTGCTCGCCGACGGCCATCGGCGCGGCATCGCGCTCATTCCGCGCGGCGAGTGGGGCAATCGCGTCAACGAAGCCTTCACGCGCGAGCTCACGGCGCTCGGCGGCAGCCTGATCGAGACGGCCACCTACGATCCGGCGGCTCATGACTATGGCACCGAGCTCAGGAGCATTCTGCACGTCGACGACAGTATCGCGCGTCAGCAGCGGCTGCTGACCGTACTCGGTGGCAAGCTCAATTTCGAGCCGCGACGGCGCGCGGACATCGAATTCGTGTTCATTGCCGCGGCGACGGCCACCAGCGCGCGGCTCATCGAGCCGCAGCTCAAATATTTCTATGCCGGGGACATCCCGAGCTATTCGCTGTCCAACGCCTACGAACCCGACTCGCTCGCCTCGAATCAGGACATCGATGGTCTCATGTATCCGGATATGCCTTGGATGGTCAGCGGCGATGGCAGCATCGACGAAATCCGCAACAGCATCGAGCAGGCGTGGGAGAACCGCGCCGCCTGGCGTAGCCGACTGTTCGCGTTTGGCTATGACGCCTGTCAGCTCATGCTCGCCATGTCGGCCGCGGGCCGCGTTGCGGCCGATGCGCAGGTTGCAGGTCTGACCGGCGCGCTGCATTTCAATGCCGATCGCCGCGTATTGCGCGAGCTCATCTGGGTTCAGATCCGCAACGGCGAACCGCGGCGGCTACCCGATAGCGCCCCGACGCCGCAATGAGTCGCGCGAGTTCTGCCACGAACAGCTCAGGTTTGGCACGCTGACGCTGCCGCCAGCGCCGACCGATACTGCCCTGGACGCGCTGTTGCGTCCGTTATGGAGTAGCCGCCGTCGACCGTCAGCGGCTCGGGCGCGAGGCCGAAGCCCGCGCCGCGCAGGTGCTGCAGCAGGCGGGCCTCACCGTGCTGATGCGCAACTACCGCTGCCGCGCAGGTGAGATCGATATCGTCGCGTGCGACTTCGAGCTGTTGGTCATCGCCGAGGTGCGGCTGCGTTCGCGCGCCGAGTTCGGCGGCGCGGCCGCCAGCATCACCGCCGCCAAACGCGCTCGCATCGTGCGCGCGACGCGCTACCTGCAGCGCTGCCGCCCGGCGCTGTCGCATCTGCCCGTACGCTTCGATGTGCTGCTGCTGCACGCTGCCGGCGGACCCATCGAGTGGATTCGCTCGGCGTTTTTTACTTGACGAGTGTCAGCTTGGCGCGGCGCGCATCCGCGGCGCTAGGCTGCGGCCGGTCCGGCGGCGTCGGCGATGACGGCGGCGGCTCGGCTTCGCCCTCGGCGAAGATCATGCCCTCCCCGGTCTCGCGCGCATACACGCCCAGTACGGCTGCCATCGGCACACGCACGTGGTGCGCAACACCGGCGAAACGGGCATCGAATTCGATGCCATCGTTCTTGAGCTGCAGCCGTTGGGTCGCCGTCATCGACAGATTCAATACGATCTTGCCGTCCTTGATGTAGGCCGACGGCACTTCCACGCCGGCGCGCAGCGCATCGACGATGACGTGCGGTGTATGGCCGCTGTCGCTGATCCACTCATGCATTGCACGCAGCAGGTAGGGTCGCCGGGATACGGGACCGCTGTCGCTGAGATTCTTGGATGACATCAGCCGACCCTCATCTCGATCTCGGCGTCCGACAGACTTTCGCGAAAGGACGGCCGCGCGAACAGTGCGCTGGCATAACGCGCCAGCGCCTGCGCCTGGGGCGGCAGTTCGATCTCGTAGCGGCGCATCCGCCACAGGATGGGGGCAATACTGGCATCGACCAGCGAAAATTCATCGCTTAGGAAGAATGGCTTGACCTTGAACAGATCCGCGCTCTGCAGAACGGCGTCGCGCAGCACCTTCTTGTTGCGCGCGGCGTGCTTCTTGTCGTGATCCTCATCAATCTGCTGTGCAAGACCGTACCAATCGCGCTCGATGCGATAGAGCGCCAGGCGGAACTGCGCGCGCAGGATCGGATCGACCGGCATCAGCGGCGGATGCGGAAAGCGCTCATCGAGATATTCAATGATCACCCGCGAGTCGTACAGCACCAGATCGCGATCCACCAGCGTCGGCAGGCTGTGATAGGGATTGAGGTCGAGCAGATCCTCAGGATAGCGCCCGGGCACGACATCGATCACATCGATCTCGACGCCTTTCTCCGCGAGCACGATTCGGGTCCGATGGCTGTGCGGCTCTTCGGGGGCCGAAAAAAGCGTCATGATTGCGCGGCGACTGGACACGAATCAGCTCTCCTGATGGAAGGAGATTAGCGCGATCCCACTTCAGACCGCGCGCGTGACGGGGGCAGGACGCTCAATGCACGTCCTTCCAATACTCTTTCTTCAACAGCCACGCCAGCCAGGTCAGCAGGACCAGGAACAGCACTACCCAGATTCCCATGGTCTGCCGCTCGAGCTGCGCCGGCTCGCCGACATAGTCCAGAAAATTGACCGTATCGCGCACGAAATCGTCGAACTGCGCGTCCGTCATGCTGCCGCGGACGAGGTTGACGAAGTGATCGAACTCCTTGGCGTCCTTGACCTGCCGGAACACCGCTTCATTGACCCCGCCGAGCTCGGACAGCACAGCCGGCATCGCCGTACTGGGATAAGCCAGGTTGTTGCTGCCCGTGACAGTGCTCGGTTCGACGTAGAACGCCTTCAGAAAACGGTAGACGTAATCGCTACCCTTGGAGCGCGTAATCAGCGACAGGTCCGGCGGCACCTTGCCGAACCAATTGAACGCATCCGCGGCGGGCATGGCTGTGGTGATGTAGTCCAGCGGGTGACTGCCGGGCGGCACGAGATCCTTTTCGAGCGCCGCCGCCGGGATATGCAGATCATTCGCCATGCGCTGATAGCGCTCGTATTTGAGCGCATGGCAGCCATTGCAATAGTTCATGAAGTTGCGCGCGCCTCGCTGCAGCGAGGCCAGATCCTTCAGCGAGTTGTGCGCGTGCCAGCTCTCCCAGTCCACGCGTCCGTGCGGCGCGGCGGCGGCTTGACCCGTAGTGGAGTCGGCGGCCATAGCCGCCCATGGCGCC
>Ga0209415_10000589_pt1 | contig 68000 bp, 63 predicted proteins | sample PeaSoiSIISIP2007_FD_187696 | JGI IMG/M metagenome (GOLD analysis project Ga0209415, IMG submission 187696) | Peat soil microbial communities from Weissenstadt, Germany - SII-SIP-2007 (SPAdes) (version 2) | ecosystem: Environmental > Terrestrial > Soil > Wetlands > Peat | place: Germany...
GCGGCGCGCTCGGCCCAGACATTTCGGCCAGCCTGAGCATCCAGACCAACGGTGTCCTGCTGACTCGCGAGCTGCTCGATGCGCCCCGCCGCGATGTACGAGTAGGTGCTCGCAAACTCGAACCAGAACTGCAGCGCCTCGGTGCCGATGCTCATGCGTGGGATGGTCGGCTTCAGTGCTTGCTCCGAACTGTTCAGCCGCGGCCGACTATGGGTTCACCAAGGGCGCCGGCGCATGCCGACCACGGTAGAGCCGCTGGGGACGGAACGTGACCGTGCCGCCAAAGCTGAGCTGATAGGTGCGCGTCCCCATGGTCAGTACCACGTGAACCGGGTTCGGATTCTGCCCGAGCAGCTGCGCTAGCTGACTGTCCTTGAGCGTCAGCTTCACGAGCTGCCCCACCGTAACCGACGCGGTCGCGACCAACCCCGATCGCCGGCGGTAACGGTAGCCGCGGTTCGCACCCGCGTGCCCGACGTACTGCCAATTCGCGGCCGGCAGAGCGTAGCTGGCGTCGAACCCGTCACCCACCGTGGTGAACACCCGCACGGTTGCACCGTGGACCACTGGATCATCGCCGCTGAGATTTCCCCGCCCGAGCGCAATCGCGGAGTCGCGCGACACCAGCTGCATTTGCGACCCCGTTCCCGCGGTGAGCACGAGCTGATCGCCCGCGAGCATTTCGGTCTGGCAGGTGGACGAGCAGCCGTCTCCATCGATCCGGTTGCCGTCATCACACTGTTTCCCGAACTCTACGATCCCATTGCCACACGTGCTGCCGCGGGCGGCGATCATTGTGTTGGGCGAGTCGAGCGCCCACGCCACAACCCAATGCCCGGCACCATCCGATGCCACGTCGGGTTCTTGCTCGAGATTCGTCACGAAGTCCTGATTCGGGTTGATGAGCGCCGGAGGCGTCCAACTCGCCCCATTGTCCGTCGACTGCGCCACCAGGGCGTGGAAGTACATCTGACCGTCGACGATCCCGTACCAGTCCCACGTTGCGAGCCATACGCCGCTGCCGTCGGTAGCCAGCGACGGACTGTCGTCTTGCTGGTCAATACGGTCCGTCGCCGCAGTGGTGTTCAGCCACGCTGGGGCGGTCCACGTCAGTCCGTTGTCGCTCGAGCGCACCGCCAGTATGTCCAGGTCCGTCTGCACGGGAAGGTCGGCCTGCCAATTCTGCATTGCCCTCCACGCCACGATCCAGTTCCCTTTCGCGTCGGTTGCCAGCCGTGGCATGTCATCCTTTACCGTCCCCGGATCATCGCTCAGCCGCGCGGGTGTCGTCCAGGTCGCGCCCGCGTCAGTTGATCGTGCGAACCACACATCCCCTACGTTGGGCGCAGCCCAAGGGCCATAGTCGGCCGTATCCCACACGGCCACCCACGCTCCCGCGCGATCCGTCGCGACATGACCGTTCGAACCTTTCGCGGTGCCACTCGCGTCGAGCGGCGTGGGGGCGGTCCATGTCAGCCCATTGTCCGCCGAGCGTGCAATGAGAATGTCTCCGAGTGCCGCCGGTGTTTGCAGCAGCGGGTTGGAACGTGATCCGACTGCCGACCACATGACCACCCAATGACCCACCCCGTCGGCTGCGACTTGCGCCGATCCCAGCGAGGCACCGAGCGTGACCGGCGCTGTCCACGTCTGACCGTTGTCGGTGGACTGGGCCATCTCGATCCCTGCGGCGCCGCCCCAGACCGTCACCCACGTTCCGTCCCGGTCGGTGGCCACCTGAGGCTCAGCGTCGCCGGCTACCCCCAAGGTTTCAGCTATCGACCACGTTGCCCCGTTATCGGCTGAGCGCGCAACCACGACTGCCGGGGGAGTAGCCGAAGGGTTCTGGTAGTCGTCGGAAAGGTGGTACCAGACCAGAACGTAATTCCCAGCCCCGTCCGTTGCCAGCGACGGTTGAAAGTCGATCCCGACGTCGACCGACGAAGGAGGCTCGAAGAAGACTTGCCCGTTGGCCACTCCCAGCCCACTCATCATCGCGGCAAGCGCGACGCCGAGCATAATCGACCAGCTCCGAAAGCGGCAATGCTCCGTGGTGTGCCTCCTCATGACGGCACACGAGCCTGCCTTCTACCGGGGGTGTTCTCATTTTGCGATCGGGTCATGGTTCTCTCCTTATGTCCGGAAACGCGCAGGATCATCCCACATCATGAGGCGCGGACGAGCGTCAGTTTATTGCAATTTCTGTAAACATCTTCGCCGAGCGCGGGAGCCAATGTCAAATCCCTTGTGCGGTCGACCGGCCCACCGAAACCTGCGCTGTGGGTTGTTCGCAATCAGTGCTTCCGGCCCGAATCGGTGAATCGGGGTATCCACTTCGCGTGAGTAGCGGCGTGCGACCTACGAGGGGCAGTGGGTCGTCGGGGCGGCTTTGTGGTAGGCAATGGCCATGGGTTACTGGCGACACGTCCGGCGGCACGCATGGAAGCGCACAAGGATCACTCTCGGCGTCTATCCCGTTGCCGTCTTTGTCGCCAGTCTCTGCGTGTCAGCAGTCGCGTCGTTTTTCAACTGGTACTGCGGGGCAAGGACAATGCAGGGGCTGCTAGAACTGCTAAGCGGCAGCTTCTGGGTAGGGATAGCCGCGCTGCTTGTCGGGAGCGTGGTGTTTGGCATCTACTTGACCCGCGCCCCGTCCGAAATCCATCAACGCCAGCGCCGGCGCATTCACAAGCGCCAGCAATAACTCGATGCTATCCGGCAGAGCCAGCCTAACCTTTCCCTATCGGCGTGCGTTGACAGCTTCCTTCGGCCACAAGACAAACAGATCTGCGACATCGTAGATCCTGATCGCCTGAATGCCGCGTGGGGATACCAGCAGGTTCATGTACTGCTAGTCTCAATTGAGAACAATCCAGCGGCCCTGACTGAGGACTCCGTAGCTAAGCGCGTTAGGGCAAGGATTACTTTCGCTGCGCCGAAAGCATTACCGCCGAGAGAACCTCTTTCGTTCGTCGGTTGTTGGCTTGATGAACATCGCCCACAACCATGGATATTGAGCGCCGTCACCCCCGGACCCGTAGAAATCGACTTTGGCACAGTCGGAACACTAGCGCTGCTGTTCCAGGATCGGAACGCGCTACAGGCATGCTGCGCGTCCGTGGTCACGGAGCAGGGATGCCGCAGTGACAGATGGGACCATTCGACAGGCCAGATTCTGGGGTTTCGCGTGGACGCCAGTGCCCCGTTGGAGTCGATTCGCATTACGATCGAGCTTTCCCACCAGCGCGGGCGCGAGAAATGGGAAATGGCAGTAGCGATGGATCAGCGAGGTGCGCCCATGCAGGTTGGTCGTCCACCGTCTAGGATAGAACTACAACCGTCGTTCAAGGTGGCGATATGAGGGCAACTCGCACGGCCGGAAAGCGACCCCCAACGGGTAGTGGCTACTCACGCAAAGTGGATACCCCGCTCGGTGAATCCGATCTACTCTCAGCTGTGCGGGACGCACACCGTATGTGCGTGGAAGGCATCGCCAGTTACTACGATGTTGTCGTGAACGGCCAGACAAACAAGGACGCTACGTGGTAGTGGTACTATCCCCATCCGAAACCGGCAGCGAAGGAGAACAAGAACGACGTTGCCTTCTGGCGTGGCGTGCAGGTGCAATTGCAAATGCGCGCTCGGGCATCGTCTGACGGGCGATTCGACGCGCGAACGTCAGCGCAAGCGGACGTCGGGCCGTACATGGCCCCCCGGCTCGACTGCGATGAGCTTGCCGGATGCATCGACGGTGAGCGTCAGAGTGATCTCACCCTTGCCTCCCTCCGTGACGACGGCCTTGCCGGAAGCCACCACGTGATCGCCCTGGTGGGTGACCATGACGGACTGCTCAGGCACGTCGAACTGATAACCACCGTCCTGATGGAATTCCTCGGCCAGGCGAAGGCCAGCGAGCATTGCTTCTCGGGCGTGTACCTCATCCTGGATCGGAGGCAGGTGCTTCTTGAGCCACTTCGTCAAACCGGCGAGATCCTCAATCCGCTCCACCGAGCCGTCGGGTTTCACTCGAATGAGATTGTCGAGCCGCAGCGGGTCCGGCGGCAGTTGCGCCCTGGGATACCTCATGAAGCGCACGGTGTAGAAGTGTTCGCCAGGGAAGACTGTGCGGATCGCTGCATCGTCCACCGGTGCGACTTTGCCGTCCTTCGACCCGGGGATGTGGCCGAGCCAGGTGTCGAGCGCGGCGCGACTAGGATTGGGCTCGGGGCCGTTCCCCGATGCCGAGCTGTTGTCGGCTAGCACCGCGGACACCACGGCAAGTACCAGAGCCGCTGCTGCGGTTTTGACGTCCATGGTCAAGCTCCTACGGTCATCTTAGCCGAAGGGGCGGTACGCTGCGAGGTCAACCGCGCATGCGGACTCAGCAGCCAGCTGAGAAATCGGAGGTACCCTTCGACAAGCCCCAGGGTGAGCGGAAAAGGTCCTGTGAAGGCGGACCAGGTATCCGCTCACGCCGAGCCCGTCGAAGCACGGGCCGGCATACCTCAAGGGACTGTCAGCCTACGCACCGTGTTTCTTTTTCTTGCCCCTGGTCGCGGCCGGTGCGGCTTCACTCGCCGTTTCCTCGACCAGCGATGGAACTGCACTGCCCGTCGAGTCCTTGGTGACCGTTATCGCGGCCGTGTAGACTTGTTCCGACGCTTTATTGCGACGGTCCGTCCAACTGGGATGGAAGACCCCGTCGGCGACCGACAGGCCGTTGTAGTCTCCATATTGGTTCCCTGAATCGGCAGTCGCCGTTGTCTCGTCCGTCGTGGCCGATGACACCGTCGTCGCTGGAGAGCTCCAATGCCCTCCGCCGTCGACGGACGCTTGAAACATCAGGTTCGTCCTTTTGCGGTTTTTGCTCGCAGCAGTGTCGTAATAGACGATCCCGAGTGTGCCGCTCGCCGGGTCGACTGCCAGCCTGTGGTTGAATTGGTCGTTGAGCGACGCCCCGTCGTTGATTTTCTGCGGGGCATCCCAGGTCTTGCCGCCGGTGGTGGATCGCGCGAACCAGATGCGGGACTTGCAGGGGGATTTCACGTCGTCGGCTGGCTCATTGTCGGGGCTCTTGCAGCCCGGTTCGCCGGACAAGTCGACCCAGGAGACGTAGACATCGTCACGAGTGCCGTCGCGGAACGCCGCGATCGAGACTTGAATCAGTGCTCTGCGCTCCGAGAATGCCGGGACGCCGATGTCGAACGAGCCGAACGTCTTGGCGATCGACTCGGGCTTGCTGAACGACGCACCCCCGTCGACCGACTTGATCACGAACAGATTTTGGCTAACCGTATCGGGCCATACACCGAATACATCGCCGTTGGAGTTCGCCGTGATATCGCTGCCGATGGCCGTGCCCGTGGTCTCCGCGCCGCTGACCTGGATCGGGGGCTGCCAGCCCGACGCCGTCCGTCGTGCAATGAACGCCGGGGCGTTGTTATGCCAGATCACGTAGATGTTGTCTCGGGACTTGGACGTCGCGTTGTGATCGACCCACATCATTTGCTTGTCGGTGCTGGTCTGCTCGCCCGAGAACGTTGCGTCGAACGTCCAGGTCTTCCCAGCGTCCGCCGACTTGTAGGCGCGCATCTGTAGGACGGTGTTGCTGACGATTCCGATCGTCGTCGCCCAGGCGGTCCCATCGGAGGTCCAGTCGACGGTGGGATCAGAATTCAGGTGGTCGCCCGGCTGAAGCGGCAGCGTGGTCTGTCCCCACGAGGTTCCACCGTCCGGTGAGAAAAACTGCGACTGTTGGCTCGGTCCGATGCTGTTGGAAGCTGCGATAATCTGCTTCGGGCTCGCCGGATTGGTGCGGATGCCGGATTCGCTCCTCGGTGTCGTTTGTTGACCGGAGATCAGCCGGTTTGTGCCGACTGACAGGACCTTCGTCGGCGGCGAGGGTGGTAGGGCGGTAGTCGGCTTGAGATCTTGGTTGTGGAGCATCCAAACATAGAGGTCTTCCAGCGCCAGCGGTAGGCCACCCGTAGGATCGTCGGTGCTCACCGCCGCCAGTGCTTGCGGGTGGTTTCGGTCGTAGTGGGCGCGGAGCCAATCAGGGATATCGAGCCTCATGCGCTTGGCCCGCGGAAGGTTCATGAACCTCATCTCCTTGGAAGCCGCCACCCCCTCTTTGCTCAGCTTGTCGAGGGCGGTTCCGGGTCTGATGCGGATTTTTGAAAGTTTACTGGGTGTACCCGGGATGGCGGTGAGCGGCTGGGCCGTGGCCGTCGAGAGGCAGGCCACGGTGAGCACGGCGAACACGGTCGCGAGTCGCTGACTTCGCATCTTGTCCTCCTGTCTGGATGACTAACCAACGGATTGTCGACTACGTCGCGACCTTTTACCATAACTGGCGAAGGAGTAGAAGGACCCTGTCTGATAAGGGAGGCATGCCACCGTTCGATAACGAGCTTTGCGTCTGGCCCATCGATCTGGCCGTCTTCCTCGGTAGGGCACATTCGTCGACTTCCCTGTCCCTCTTCGATCCGAGCAAGCATCGCGTCGAGATCAGGTAGTACGATGCGGCGTAGCCTGCCCGGTAGTCGATGATCAGCTCATCAAGTGGATAGCCCGCATTGGCGGGCTGAGCCGGGCGTACTCCGGCCCAGCCCGGTCACTCGTTGACCCCGTTGGGCGGTGGCATCAACGCCGCGAAGCCACCCTGGGTTCCCCCTGGTTCCCCCTACCCGCCGGCCATGGCGCCGACGACCAGAAACGGCTCGGCCCCCGTCGCCACCGCCTCGGGCAGCGGGACGTCCGGCGGTTCGTGCGAGAGATCCTCCTCGCAGGCGAAGAACCGCACGAACGGCCGGCGCCGTTGCGTGACCTGGTCGCGGATGGTGCCGCGCAGCATCGGATAGCGCGCCTCGAGCGCGTCGAGGACCGAGCGCTGCGTGATCGGACGCGCGACGTCGAGCTCCACCTCGCGATCGACACGCGCCAACTTCCGCAGATGTGCCGGCAGCACGACTCGGATCATGGCAACGTCTGAACCTCGACGGACAGCACCGGCGGGAGATCGCGGACGATGGGTGCCCAGCTGTCTCCGGCATCGGCCGAGGCATACACCTGTCCGCCGGTGGTGCCGAAATACACGCCGCACGCGTCGAGCGCGTCGACGGCCATCGCGTCGCGCAAGACGTTCACGTAGCAGTCGCGTTGTGGCAGCCCGTTCGTCAGCCCCTCCCACTCGTGTCCGCCGGTGCGGCTGCGGTATACGCGCAGCTTTCCTTCGGGCGGATAGTGTTCCGAGTCGCTCTTGATCGGGACGACGTAGATGGTCTCCGGCTCGTGCGCGTGGACGTCGATTGGGAACCCGAAGTCGGTCGGCAGGTTGCCGCTGACCTCGCGCCATGACTCGCCGGCGTCGTCGCTGCGCATGACGTCCCAGTGCTTCTGCATGAACAGCACGCTCGGCCGCGACCGGTGCATCGCGATACGATGCACGCAGTGCCCGACCTCGGCAGTCGGGTTCGGGATTTGTTCGGACCGCAGTCCACGGTTGATCGGTCGCCACGTCTTGCCGGCGTCGTCGGTTCGGAACGTACCCGCCGATGAGATGGCGATGAAGATCCGTTCGGGATGGTTGGGATCCAGAAGGATCGTGTGCAAGCACATCCCGCCCGCACCGGGCTGCCAGGCGGGTCCGGAGCCGTGGCCGCGCAGTCCCGGCAGCTCTTGCCACGTCTGGCCACCGTCGGTGGTGCGAAACAAAGCGGCGTCTTCCACCCCGGCGTACACCGTGTCCGGATCGGTAAGCGACGGTTCGAGATGCCAGACGCGCGCGAACTCCCACGGGTGCGGCGTGCCGTCGTACCACTGGTGCGTGCCGGTGACGCCGTCGTACACGAACTGGTTCCCGACCGTCTCCCAGGTCGTGCCGCCGTCGTTCGAGCGCTGGATCACCTGCCCGAACCAGCTGCTCGTCTGCGACGCGTACAGCCGATTCGGATCAGCGGGCGATCCCTTGAGGTGGAAGATTTCCCAGCCAGCAAAGTGGGGACCACTGATGTTCCACCGTTCGCGTTTGCCGTCCGACTCGAGGAGGAACGCGCCCTTGCGTGTGCCAACCAGTACCCGTACTCGACTCATCCCTCACTCCTTCCTCACATCTGTGTCCAGAGCCGCTCATGCTACCACGAGACGGAAGTCAGTGAAGTCCCTGTGCCGTTGCCCCTTGCAGGTCGGAGCGAAAATCTGCTTGTCTGGCAACCATAGGCCGTAGTGAGAGCTCCGTCAGCCCGCCAACAGAAAAGCCTCCCAGTGTCTCTTATATTGAACGGCTTACCAAACTTGAAAGGTCAGAAAACAGCCGGATGGTGCACTGTGACTCCCGGTGAGATGAGGATCGAATGAAGCGCAAGCCTCTAGTGATCGGGCTGGTGCTCCTGGTTTTAGTGGCAGGTGTCGTGTACTACATGCTCGAGTTGCGCGCGGCCGCGCTGGTACTGACCGGGGTCGTGATGACCAACGAGGTCATCGTCAGCCCGCAGGTGGCTGGCCGCATTGATCGCTTGTTGGTACGCGAGGGCGATAGCGTCAAGCGCGACCAGCTCCTCGTCCTGATCACGCCGGATGAGCTGCGTGCCGACAGCGCCTACTACACCTACAGCGCAGAAGGGCTGGCGTCGCAGGTGAAGGAGAGCGAGGCCGCACTGCGGCTACAGGAACAACAGACCACGGAGCAGATCCATCAGGCGGAAGCCACACTAGCCTCGGCCGAAGCCCAGCAAGTCGCCGCGCAGGCGGACGGTGAGAACGCACGACTGCAGTTCGAGCGCAACAAACAGCTGCTGCCGCAAGGCGTCGTATCCGCCCAGGAGTTCGATCAGGTGCGTACCGCCTACGAAAGCGCGAAGGCACGCGTCGACTCGCTGAAGAAGCAGGTGGAGGCGGCGCGTGCGGCGCTGGACATGGCGCGCTCCAACGCCGAGCAGATTGCAATGAAGCAACACGCCCTCGGTGTCAGCCAACAGCAGCAGGCGGCCGCCGCCGCCCAGCGCGCCAAAGCCGACGTACGCCTCGCCTACACGGAAATCCACGCGCCGATCGACGCCAGCGTCGACGTGCTCGCCGTGCGCATGGGCGAGGTTGTGAGCCCCGGCCAACCCCTGCTCACCCTTATCGACCCGGACGACCTGTGGGTGCGCGCCGACGTCGAAGAAACCTACATCGACCGGATTCGCGTCGGTGACTCGATGACCATCCGCTTGCCGTCGGGCGACGCGCGCCAAGGTGTCGTGTTCTATCGGGGCGTCGACGCGGGTTTCGCCACGCAGCGCGACGTCAGCCGCTTCAAGCGGGACATCAAAACCTTCGAGGTTCGCCTGCGCGTCGACAACCACGACCGCCGCCTGGCGGTCGGCATGACCGCGTACGTTCAACTCGCCCTCGCACGCTGATGCCGGCAATCGACGTCCGACAGATCGTCAAGCGCTTCGGCGGGTTTACCGCGGTGGACGGTGTCAGCTTCGCCGTCGAAGAGGGTGAGATCTTCGGCCTGCTCGGGCCGAACGGTGCCGGCAAGTCGACGCTCATCCGCATGCTGACCACCTTGCTGCTGCCGACCGCGGGCACTGCCAGCGTCAACGGTTTCGACATCGTTGCGCAGGCCGACGGCGTGCGCGAATCCATCGGCGTCATCCCGCAGGCGATGACCAGCGATCTCGAGCTGAGCGTCCACGAAAATCTGCTCATCTTCGCCAAGCTGTACGGCGTACCACGCGCCAAGCGCAACCGTCTGATGAAAGAGCTGCTCGACGCCGTGGAGCTCACGCCGTGGGCCGACAAGCAGGTGAAGAACTTGTCGGGTGGCATGCGGCGCCGCGTCGAGATCGCGCGCGGCCTGGTGCACGAACCGCGCATCTTCTTTCTCGACGAGCCTACCACCGGCCTCGACCCGGTGTCGCGCGTCGCGGTGTGGGGAATGATTCAGCGCGTCCAGAAGGAGCGTAACCTCACGGTCCTGATCACGACCCATTACATGGACGAGGCCGACAAGCTGTGTGATCGCGTCGCCATCATCGACCATGGCCAGCTCATGACCCTTGATTCCCCGATGCGGCTCAAAGCGTCGATTCCCGGCAAAAACGTGCTCGAGGTCAGCTTCGCGGCGCCGCCAGACGCGTGGGATCGAGTGCTCGCGGCGTTGCCGAACGTAGAGAGCGTCACCGGACAGCACGATCTCTTCCGCATAGCCTCGGCCAACGGCCCGGCGACCACCATGGCGTTGATGGAGACCGCGGCGCGAGCCGGAGTGGCGGTGCTCTCGCTGTCGGTGCAGAGCACGTCGCTCGATGACGTCTTCGTGCACTACACCGGCCATGCGCTGCGCGACGCGCTGCAGGAGCCGTCGCCGATGGACCGCAGCTTCATGGTGCGACGGTAACCCGGCGATGCATCGGACCTGGGCCATCATCGAGCGCGAGCTGCGGCGGTTTCGCCGCAGTCCGACGCTCATCTTCATGTCGCTGTTCTTTCCGATCGTCCAACTCGTCGTGCTCGGCTACGCCTTCGGCGGCATCGTCAAGCATCTGAAGGTGGCGGTCGTCGATCAGGACCACGGCATCTCCGCCGTGAAGGTACGCGAGCTCTGCAATGCCGTGGCCAACGGCGCGCATACGTTCGAAACGATCGGGTACAGCGACGAAGGCCAGGCGCTGAATGACCTGCGCAACGGAGGGGTCAACGGCGTGTTGATCATCCCGCCGGAGTTCTCGCGGCTCCAACTCGAAAAAGCCGCACCGCGGTTGGCGCTGATCGAGGACAACACGGACAACTTCGTGGCCGCCACGCTGGCGGCCTCGATGGACGGCATGATGGCTGCGCTGAACCAACAACCGGCGGACACGCATCGGCTCTCGACGCAGTCCACCCTGGATACCGTCGAGGTCTACCCGTACGTGCCGTACATCCAATACCTGCTGCCCGGTTCGATTGTGATGTCCGTGTTCATGATGGTGATGATCGGCGGCGGCATCATCTTCATCGATGACAAGGCGCGCGGGCTGCACGAGGGCTACTTGGTGACCCCGATCACCAAGCTGGAGCTCATCGCCGGCTTCAATCTCTCGGGGACGATCAAGGCCGTGCTGGCGGGGGTCGTCCTGATGACAGTCGGGTCGCTCATCGCCGGCATTCCCAACCCGTTCGAGGTGCTCCGTCTGATGAAGGTGATGATGGTGATCGTGGTGACGGCGTTCGCGCTGATCAGCCTCATGTTCCTCCTGATGGTGCGGGTGACCGACCCGCTGGTGCCGCGCGCCATGTTCGGCGTCCTGAACACCATGCTCTACTTCCCCAGTGGCGCGGTCTACCCGCGGCAAGGCTTCCCCGCTTGGATGCAGGTGATTTCGGCGGTCGACCCCTTCACCTATGCGGTCCACGCCCTCAAGAGCCTGTTGCTGAAGGATACCGGAATTGTAGCAATCGCTGGCGATCTCGCCTTCCTCATCATATTCTCGGTCGTGACGATGACCATTGCGACGCTGTTGTTTCGGCGGACCCTGTAAACCCCGGAGGTGACGATGAAGAAGCGCGGAGCTCCGATCGAGCTGTACTACTGGCCAGGCATTCAGGGGCGCGGCGAGTTCGTGCGCCTCGCGCTCGAGGACGCCGGGGCAGCCTACGTCGATGTGGCGCGTGACCGGCAGGACGGGCTGCTGGCGATGATGCGCATCCTCGAAGGCGAGGAGCCGGGCGCGCTGCCATTCGCGCCGCCGTTCGTGAAGGTCGGCAAGGCCATCGTGTCGCAGACCGCAAACATCCTGGCCTACCTGGCGCCGCGGTGTGGCCTCGTGCCCGACGATGAGGCGCTGCGTGCGGAGGCCCATCAGATCCAGCTGACGCTCGCCGACTTCGTCGACGAGATCCACGACACGCACCACCCGATCGCCGGCAGCCTCTACTACGAAGACCAGAAAAGTGCGGCCAAGCGGCGCGCGCAGGACTTCGTGAAGGAACGGCTGCCGAAATACCTCGGGTGGCTCGAGAAGGTGCTGGCGCGCAACCGCAAGAGCGCCGGGCAGTGGCTCGTGGGCTCCGATCGTACGTACGTCGATCTGTCGGCGTTCCAGATCGTCGAAGGGCTGCGCTATGCGTTTCCGAATGCAACGCAGCGTCTTGAGCCGCAGATCCCGTGCGTGGTTGCGTTGCACGATCGCGTGGCGCAACGTCCGCGCATCGCGGCGTACCTCAAATCGAAGCGGCGCCAGGCATTCAACCAGATGGGAATCTTCCGCCACTATCCCGAGCTGGATGCGCCGTCGCCGCGAGGGCGACGTCGATGAAATCACCGCGCTCGCGGCGCCCCGATGAGATCCGGCAAGGTCGAAGATAGTCTGTCCAGAGTGCGCCGGGCGCTCTGCGCCGCGAAGTAGCCGCACATCCCGTGGACTCCACCGCCCGGCGGCGTCGACGCCGAGCAGATGAACAGACGCGGATGCGGCGTGGAGTACGGATCGAGCCGCGCCACCGGGCGCGTGAAGAACTGGAACAGGTCGGCAACGCCTCCGGTGATCGCACCGCCGATGTAGTTCGGATTCTCCCGCTCCAAGTCCGCGGGACGCGTAACGTGGCGCGCCAGGATGCGCTCGCGGAAACCGGGGGCGAAGCGCTCGATCTGTTGCTCGATCGCTGCGGTGCAATCGACATTCGAACGCGCCGGAACGTGACAGTAGGCATAGCCGGTGTGCTTGCCGGCCGGGGCGCGGCTGGGGTCGAACTGGCTTTGCTGCACGACGAGCACGAACGGCCGCTCGGGATGCTCGCCGCGCCACACCGCCGCCTCGGCCGCGGCGATCTCTTCGAGCCTGCCGCCAAGGTGAACGGTGGAGGCGTCGAGGCAGCGTGGATCACTCCACGGGATCGGCCCATCGAGCGCCCAATCGAGCTTGAACACGCCGGGGCCGTAGCGATAGCGGCGCAACCGGCGCACGTAGCCTGCAGGCAAGAGCGGCTCGCACACGTCGGCGATTTGCGCCGGGCTGGTGTCGAAGAGGACGACGCGCGCCGGAGGAATATCGGCGAGGCTGCGAACCCGCACCCCGGTCTCGACGCGGCCACCGAGCTGGCGCAGGTAGGAAGCAAGGGCGCCGGTGATGGCCTGCGAGCCGCCGGCTGCCACCGGCCAATCTTCTATGTGCGCCGTGAGGGCGAAGATCATGCCCACCGCCGCGGTGAGCGGCCGCTCCAGCGGCAAGATCGAGTGCGCGGCGCATCCGGCGAGCACGGCGCGTGCGCGTAGGCCGCGGAAGCGAGCCCGCAGCGCGACGGTGGCCGGGAGCAGCCCGGGCAAGCCGAAGCGAGCCATCTGCAGCGGATGCTTCGGCACGCGCAGCGGACCGAGCAGGTCGGCGAGCAGCGCATGCGGTTGGCGCAGCAACGGCGCGAACAGCTTGCTGTACGCGTCGCCGTCTTCGTTCAGCTCGCGCGCCGTGTCTTTGAGTGAGCGGCGCAGCAGTACGGCCGGTTGCCCGTCGAGCGGGTGCGCCACTGACGCAGGCGGATGAATCCATCGCAGGCCGTGTTCTTCAAGAGGTAGCTCGCGGAAGAAGGGCGAGAGCGCGCCCATGGGATGACAGCCGGAGCAGACGTCGTGCAAGAATCCGGGAAGCGTCAGCTCGGTGCTACGCGTGCCGCCGCCGATCTCGTCGCGGGCTTCGAGGACCCGCACGGAAGCGCCGCTTCGCGCCAGCGCGACCGCCGCGGCAAGTCCGTTGGGGCCGGAGCCGACGACGACGGCGTCCTCCATGCTCAGATCTCGCCGTAGTCCCAGGGTGCGTGGTGGGCGAGGTCATCGAGGTGCATGTCAAGGCCTTCTGGAAAGCGATCCCTTGATTCGATGCCATTGGTTTGTGCGTGCTTACCGTGTGCGTTCATCGCTCGCGCTTCTCCCCGCGTGCACCTCGTTCGGAACTTGCCGCTCGATCGTGTATCGCGATTCGCCAGCGCTTTGCCAGCCACAGTGATGACCGCTTGGTCGCTGGTTCCCGCTACCTCGTTCCTGCTACGATGCCGCACCGGATTGGTCGAGAGAGCGGGCATGCAAATCAACATGCGCACCTTTGGTAGCAACGTGCCGGAGGTGCGTCGCGATGGATCGAGCGGCCGTGCTACGTCCGAGATCCTGATTGCACTCTTGCGTGCCTCGCTTGGTACCGGGGCTCTCCCCGACGCGCCGCGCCTCGCGGAATGTAACTGGGCGCGCTTCACGCTGCTCGCAAGGCACCACGGACTCGTTCCCATTCTGTACCGCTCGCTGCGTGAGCGGGCCGCAAGCGTGCCGGCGGAATGGCTGCGCAGATTCAAGGCACAGTATGTTGCCACGGCATTCCACAACCAGCTCGCGCAAACCTGCGTGGATGAGGTCGGCACTGCCTTCGACACGGAACGGATTTCGGTCATCGTGATGAAAGGCGCCGCGCTCCAGCGCACGCTCTACGACGATCCGGGGTTGCGTGTCTTGGGTGACGTCGACCTGCTCGTCGAGGACCGCGATGTGGAGCGGGCGGGTGCGCAGCTGCAGCGCATGGGTTTGAAGCTGATCGCGTCCGCCCACGCGGATGAGCGCGGCCCACTGTGCCACATCCATCTAGTCTACTGCCGGCCGCAGCCGCGCTCGATTCCCGTCGAGCTGCACTGGCGGCTGTTCGAACCGTATCAGCCGTACGTTTTTGATTTGGACGTGGTGCGTGCGCAGGCACGACAGCTATCCGGCATGCCGCCGAACGTCCTCGTGATGGCTCCCGAGCACGAGCTGGCGCACCTCTGTGTGCATCTGGATCGCCACGCGGTCACGTTTCGTTCGTTGGTCAATCGGAACGATTGGTTCGAGCTGCTGCTCCTCCCGCAAGGCCTTGGACGCCTGCTCTGGCTCTATGACATCGCTTTGTATCTTCAGCGCCGGAGCGCGCTCATCGATTGGGGCAGCTTCGTCGACACGGCGTGCCGCTGGGCGATCGACGGGCGCGTCTATGCGACGCTCGAGCTGTCGCGACGCGCGTTGGGCGTCGGGCCGCCACCGGAGGTTTTGCAGGCGCTCCATCGCGGCCAACCGCGATTCGTCGAGCGAATCGCACACCGCGCGCTGCTGGCGGCGCACCGCGCCAACGAGATGCAGGGCAACGGATCCACGCGCGCGCCGCGTCCGCATTCGCTCGCGAGGTGGTCGGGTCACGTCCTGCGCTTCGCTCACACCTGGATCTCGGTCTTCCCGCCCAGTGCCTACTTGCGCGCCAGGTACGGCACGCCGGGCGCGCCTCTCTGGTTGCGGGGCCGGCATCTTCGAGAGGTCCTGCCTGGGCTGTGGGCGGAAACTCGAGACCGGTTGAGATCCGCCGTCCGATGACTGGTAGTGTCAGCGCACGCCGAAGCCGGTGGCAAGACGGCTCAGGCCAAGGCGTAGACGCTGCTCGAGGCGGACACGGAGTAGACGGGCCTTGAGGTTCGGCTCCGCGAACGCGCGGACAATAGATTCGGTGTGCGGCGCCGCGATGAAACGAACGTACGCCCTCCTCGCAGACGTCGCCGTCGGTGACCTCGCTGACCTCGATCCCTTCGGCCGTTCGCGGACAGCTATTCGGATACACGGGCGATGAACTATCCGAATTTTGGCGGATGCATCAACCCCGTGTGGCCGACCGGGACTGTCTCCGCTTCACTCGATGCTTACGGGACCGCTTGCGGTCGCCGGTCAGTAGCTGGAGCAGCACGTCGGCATGCCGTTCGGCGAATTCCGGGTCAGTCGGATCAACACCTTCGATGTATTTACACTCCGGGGCCTGGCTGAAAATGAGCCCGGCGGCGCCGAGGACGATGTAGCGCAAGCTCACCTCCGGGATCGGCGCCACGAGACCCTCTGCTTGTGCGCGTTCGAGGTGTGCACTGACGACCTGACTCATCGGCCGCACGAAACGGTCCGCGAGCCAGCGCATGCGACGGCTGTCGCGCTTGCCCTCGTCGTTCATCAGCCGCATGAACTCGGGGTGCCGCGCAACGAAATGGACGAACTGCCGCAGGGTCCGGTCCAACCACGCGAGCTCGTCGTCGCCGTGGCGCGGCCGAACCCCCTCCGCAAAGCCTGCTTGCAACTCCGCAAAGGCACGTGCCACGGCGGCTTTCCAGAGCTGCTCCTTGCTGTCGAAGTAGTATTTGATGAGGCCGAGGTTGGCGCTGGCACGCTCCGCGATCTCGCGCGTGCGCGCGCCGTCGAAGCCGCGCTCGGCGAAGACCTGAAGGGCCGCGGCGAGGATGCGCTCCCGCGTACCGTCCGGGGTCTGGCTGCCCGTCTCTGAAGCCCGTGCCATTGGAATTGAATCTTACTCACTTGACTAAGGCATGCAAGTCGTATTATACGGGTGACTAAATCCCAGATCGGGCGCCGCATGGCTAGCGCCGGCGGCTGCATGAAGGAGAGATGGACATGACAGCCACCACTGCGCGGCACGTCGAAGGCAGGAAGCTGACGCTCAGCCACTTCGGGCTGAGCTGTTTCGATCTCGCCCGCATGGAGGACTTCTACACACGCGTCCTGGGCATGACCGTTTCGGACCGCGGTGAGGTCGCCGGCGGGATGGCGCGGCTCGTCTTCCTGACCACCGACCCGTCCGAGCATCATCAACTGGTGCTCGCGTCCGGACGGACCGAGGGGACGATTCTCGAGGGTCCGGTGCTCGGCGGCAGCTTCGGTGCCGCGATCTTTCAGCTGACGTTCCGGCTCGATGATCTCGCCACGCTGCGCCGCATGCAGCAACGCCTCGTCGCCGAGGGCAACACGAACTTCATCCCGCTCAATCACGGCAACTCGTGGTCGATCTACACCCGCGACCCTGAGGGTAACGCGCTCGAGCTCGTCGTCGACAGCCCGTGGTTCATCCACCAGCCGTTCGGCGAGCTGCTCGATCTCTCCCTCGACGACGCCGAGATCCTCCGCCAAACGGAGGAGATGTGTCGCGCCACCGGCCACTGCGAGCCGTTCGACAAGTGGCGCGAGAAGATCGCGCGTCAGATCTCCGCCGATCAGGCCCGGCTGCGCTAGCTGCCTGGGAAGCCGGAGTTTTTTGCCATGAGTCAAATCTCATTCGAAGCCGCGCATAGCGACCCGACGGGGAGCGGACCCGCCGAAAGGACGCTGGGCGCAGCCCCAGTGTTGATCGTGGGCGCCGGTCCTGCCGGGATGACGTGCGCGCTCCTCCTGTCTCGCCTTGGCATCCCGAGCCGCATCGTCGAGCGGCGCGCCGCACCGCAGTCCGCCCCGGCGGCGCACGTCGTCAACGCGCGCACCTTCGAGATCTTCCGCTCCGCCGGCGTCGACATGCGGGCGATTGCCGCGGCGTGCAAGGATCCTGCTGACGCTGGCCAGGTGTTGTGGGTGACGACGCTCGCCGGCGAGGAACTCGGCCGTCTTCGCTACGAGCGGCAGGACGAAGATGTGTTGGCACTCACGCCGACGCCGCTGCGCAACCTCTCCCAGCACCGTCTCGAACCGATCCTGCTCGACGAGCTGCGGCGCTGCGAGAATATCGACATCGCGTCCGGGCACGAGTGGGAGAGCGCCGAACAGGACGGCGCGGGCGTGACGTCGCGGATTCGCGATCACGCCGGCGGAGCGGTCTACGAAGTGCAGAGCCGCTGGCTGATCGCCGCCGACGGCGCTGCCAGCCCGGTCCGCAAACTCCTCGGCATCCAGCCGATCGGGCCCGACCGCTTGCAGAGCTTCGTGATGATTCACTTCGAGGCGAATCTGCGCGCCCTCGTCGGCCACCGGCCTGGCGTTCTCTACTGGACCACCGCACCCGGTTCGATCGGCACTTTCGTCGCGCACGACATCGACTCGACATGGGTCTACATGCACCCATGGGACCCCGACCACGAGTCGGTGCAGAACTACTCCGAAACCGCATGCGCGGAGATCGTGCGTCGCGCCATGGGAACGGACGCGTACCCGTTCACCATCCGCACGATCCGCCCGTGGACGATGACCGCCCAGGTCGCCGAGCGCTATCGTGAGCGGCGCATCTTCCTGGTCGGAGACGCCGCACACCGCTTTCCCCCGACCGGTGGCCTCGGACTCAACACGGGCTTACAGGACGCGCACAACCTGGTGTGGAAGATCGCCGCAGTGGAGTCGGGCTGGGCACCGGACGCGCTGCTCGATACCTACGAAGTCGAGCGCCGCCCCGTGGCCCAGCAAAACGCGGATGTCAGCTTGCGCAACGCGATGCGCCTGGGCGAGGTCTATCAGGCACTGGCGTCCGACGTGACCGCTGGCGACGCCGTTCGTGCCGCCATCGCCGACCAGGCCGAGCACTTCGATATGCTCGGGCTCCAACTCGGCTTTACCTACGAGTCTGGTGCTATCGCTCGCGACTGCAACGAGACGCCAGTGCGCGCAAGCTCGGTACGCGGCTATATGCCGAGCGCTCTTCCGGGCGCGCGCGTCCCGCACGCCTGGGTGACGCGCGCCGGCGTCCACGTCTCGACCCTCGATCTCTTCGCCTACGACCGTTTCACGTTGGTCGCCGGCCCGGCGGGCCAACGGTGGGTTGAAGCCGCGGCCGGTGCGGTACCGATCGATTGCGTCGTCATCGGACGAGACGTTGCCGATGCGGACGGGCACTGGATGAAGCTCTTGGGCATCGATGCCGACGGTGCGGTGCTGGTGCGCCCCGACCAGCACGTCGCGTGGCGCTCGCAGCACGGCGTTGCCGATACCGCCGCAGCACTAGATCGCGCGCTCGACGTGATCCTCGCGCAGAAGGATGGAACAGAAGCATGAATCTCGGACTCGAAGGACGAAAGGCAATCGTATGCGCGTCGAGCCGCGGGCTCGGCAGGGCCTGCGCCATAGCCTTGGCGCGTGAAGGGGTCGCAGTCGTGGTCAACGGTCGCGATGTCGAGCAACTCCAAGGGACGGCCGCCGCGATTCGCAATGAGACCGGAGCGCAAGTGAGCGCCGTCGCGGCCGACCTCTGCAGCGACGAAGGCCGCGAGCGGCTCGTCGCGGCATGTCCGGAGCCCGACATTCTGATCACCAACAACGGCGGCCCCGCGCCGGGCCGCTTCGAGGACTGGGATCGCGCGGCATGGCTCGCGGCGCTCGAGCAGAACCTCCTGGCGCCCGTCCTCTTGATCCGCGCCGTCATCGGCGGGATGCGAGCACGGCGCTTCGGCCGCATCGTCAACATCACCTCGGCGATGGTGAAGTCGCCGCATCCGCTCATGGGTCTGTCGACGGCGGCGCGCAGCGCGCTCACCGCGGTGTGCAAGGGCCTGTCGCGCGAGGTGGCCCGCGACAACGTCACGATCAACAACCTGCTTCCCGAACGTATCGACACCGACCGCCAGCGTTTCATGGCCGGACTGCAAGCAGCGGCGCGCGGTATCTCCGTGGAGCAAGCGTATCAAGACATTGCCGCGTCGATCGCGGCGAATCGCCTCGGGACACCCGAAGAGTTTGCTGCGGCGTGCGTCTACCTGTGCAGCGCGCAGGCCGGGTTCGTCTCGGGCCAGAACCTGCAGATCGACGGCGGCTCGTACGTTGGATTGATCTGAGTGGATCACGGGGTCAGACGTCAAGAGCGCGAACGCTGGCGCTCAGGCGCGCGCGTCCTTTGCGCGTTGCGTGCATGGCCTGTGTTCGGCCCCTCAAGCATACAGCAAGCGCCCTTTGGGCTCTGGGATCGGTCGGTCCAGTTCGCGCGCGGTCTCGATCCATTCCCGGATCACGACCTCAGCATTCGCGAGGGCCTGTTTGTAGGTCGTACCGTCGGCCGCGCAGCCCGGCAACTCGGGCACCTCGGCGACGTAGGCTGCATCCTCGTCGCTCCAATAGATGATGATCTCGTACTTCCACTTACTGGCCACTCGCTCCTCCCGCCAACCGGTATTTCAGGATCACAGATCGCACCTGCTGACCTGGTACGCTTTCGCGTGCCGGCCTTTCGGTTGTAGATTTAAGATTGCGTCGACCCCGGTCCTGGTGAAGATGTGATGACTGCCGCGAATCCGCGCGTCGAATCCGAGGCGGCCAAGCAGGCGGCGCAGCCCCTCGAACGGAACGTTGGCGTCCGCAGTGCCGCTCAGAACCTGGACGAGAAGCGTGTCGCGCTTGGCCACGGTCGAAGCTTAGCTGAACACTCCCGCAAAGCCGAACGCTCACCGTTCACGCGCGCGCCGCTTCTGCGCGTCGCGTGGAACGGCTTGTTGGGCCCGCCTCACCCCGCTTGGCGCGGACTATGTCCTCGAGCCAGCCCGGGTCACAACCGAGGACCTGCTGATAGAGGAACAGCACGGCCGCGAGTGCCTGATTCTGCGTCGACGCGCTGACGTGCCGGTCGACGGCCAGCGCCGTGAGGAACTGCGTGATCTCCGGCGGTCCCATCTCCGCCGGGTGGCGCTTGTGGTGAAAAAAGATGAAGCGCCTGATCCAACCGACGCGCCTCAGCGGTCCTGCAGCAATGTCTCGACGTAGCGGGCAATGATGTCGGTTTCGATGTTCACCGTGTCGCCCGGCCGCTTGCGCAGCAGGTTGGTGTGCGCCTGGGTGTATTGTACGAGCGAGACCGCGAAGCTGTCGGCCGTCTTGTCGACGATCGTCAGGCTGGCACCGTCGATCGCTACCGGACCTTTCACGACCATGTAGCGCAACAGCTCCGGCGGCGTACGGAAGCGCGCGATGATCGCGTCGGCTTCCGGTGTGAACGACGCGACGATTGCCCGTCCTTCGACGACGCCGCGTACGATGTGACCGCTGAGACGATCGTTCGGACGCACCGAGCGCTCGAGGTTTACCGCGTCGCCGGTCTTCAGGTCGCCGAGGTTCGAGCGCCGATACGTCTCCGGCATGACGTTGGCCTCGAAGCAGTCGCCGTCGATCGCCGTCACGGTCAGATCCACGCCGTTGATAGCGATGGAGTCGCCCAACTTGGCGTCGCTCAGGATCTCGCGCGCGCGGATGCGTAGGATTCCCGCGCCGGCCTCGACGACCTCGCCGACCTGTTCAATGATGCCGGTGAACATGGGGGAAAATTTCGAATTGCGAATTTCGAATTGCGAATTGCGGCGGGTGCGCGTCCACGGGTGCTGATCCTAGTTCTTCAATTCGCAATTCGCAATTCGGGCCGGCCCTCACCTGTCCCGCTCCCGTTGCCGGAAGTGGCAACGGAAGCGGGCACCTACAGCTCCTGCACGCTCTTGTTCTCGACCCAGCCGCGTAGGCCGTCGCAGCGGGCGATCTGCAGCCATCCTTCGCGCCTGTCGAGGATGTGCACCAACGAGCCTTCCTTCAACGCAAAGTGCACCGTGCCGTTGTCCGCCGGCTCGAAGCGCGCGGCGGTGTCGCCGCTCGCGATGACGACGGCGGCGCGTTGCCAGTCGTCGGTCATCAGTTGCTGGCCCAGCGACGTCGTCGCGACCAGCACGAGAATTCCCAACGCCGTCGATCCATACGCCAACCAACGCGGGTGACGCGACCACAGCCGATACCCGGCCAGCGCGAGTAGCAGCAGTGTGTACATGGCGCTCGCCGTCCAGACCAAGCGGCCGGTCGACATGCGTTGCGCCAGCGGAAAGGCGAGGCGTTGCCAGAGCGCCGGCACGCACGCGTCGGCCCCCGTCGACGACTGCGCGTAGATGAGGTTGGCCTCGAGATCCGGATCGTTCGGGATGAGCCGGCGGGCGCGCTCGTAGTTGAGAATGGCCTTGCCGCGCTCGCCCGCCTTGAAATACGCGTTGCCCAGATTGAAGTAGAGGTTGCCGCTCTCCAGGCCCGCGTGCATGAGCTGCTCGTACTCCTTCGCGGCCGCGTCGTATTGGCCGTCCTTGTACAGCGCATTCGCGTGGTAGAAGGTCGTCTGCGGACTGGGTGGCGCCGATTCGGCGGCGAGGGCGAGGGATGCGCCGAGGATAACCAACACGAGGAGCGGAAGCGCAGGTGAGGCGTAGAGCGCAGCGGTTTGCAGGCGTCGCACGCGCTCCAAACGTTTGATCACGTCCTGCGCCAGCGACAGCGTGCCGCGCATGTCACCGTCGCCGGTACCGGGAGCGAAGCGCACCTGCTCGCAGGTCGCGAAGAACTGGCCAATGTGCTGAAGGCAATCCGGCGGAACGCCGCGCGTGCTCACCGCCTGCAGGTCAATGCCTCCCGGTGGCAGGTCGAGCTTGGCGGCGAGGTACTCCTGCATGGTGCGCGACACCGCGTCGTAGAACCGTTGCCGGTCGCCCTGCGCCAGCGCCTGCTCGGCCGCAGCCAGGCCGCGGCGGGCGTGCTTGCCGGCGCGGCTGAAACGCGCGTAACGGACGTCGCCACTCAAACGTCGTCGGCGGCGATCGTACCATACGGCGGCCGCGAACAACGCCGGCGGCACCGGCTGCCAGACGACAAATATCATGCTGCGATATGCAGGACCGCTCCGTGTCAGCAGGCCGCCGGGGTCGTCCTTGATGTAGACGATATCCCGTCCCAGCTTCTCTTCCGGCACCGCATGCGGCGCCGCGACGCCGCCGGCCACCACCTCGGCCTGCGGGGCGCTCTTGGGTGGGCGCACGACCAGGGCGATCGGCTGGCTCTCCAACGTCTGATAGCGCCGCTGCTGCGGGTCGAAATAACTGAAACGTACGGCCGGAATGGCCTGCACGGTCGCGTCGTTGGGGATCAGCACTTGTTCGTACGACTTGTTGACGTCGGCGCCGTCGCCCTCGGTCTTGGCTGCGTGCGGCTCGTAGGTCCGAAAGCCGTCGGCGCTGCTCAGCTCCGGCGCGCCGGCGTCGGCGAGGTTGCCGCTGCCGTTGAGCGTCATGTGTACGGTCACCGGATCGCCGGCGTTGAGCTCCGTCGGCCCCGCCGTGACCTGCAGGGTGAACGTGCCGACCGCGCCGGAGAAGCCCGCGGGCTTGCCCTGATCCGGCAACGGCAACACGTTCAATGTGAGCGGATCGGAGTGCAACTCGAGCGGCCGGCGTTGCGCGAAGGGATCATCCTGGAAGAAGCGCTCAAAAAACGGATCGTTGAAGGGCTGATCGCGACGGCGATTGAGGACGTTCAATTGCAGCGCCGCCGGCCCGACGGTCAACGAGCCGGCGCGGAGCGGGATCACGGTTGTCTGGAAGTGCACGACCTGGAAAGTTTGGCCGTCGATCGTTTCTTGGTGCTGGCTCGGTTGCGGAAACTTGTCCACCGACAGCCCGTCGGCCGGTAGCGCCGGGAACTGCACATCGGCGACCCGGATCGGGCCGACGTAAAGCGTGACGTCGACGGGCAGTTTCTCGTGCAGATAGAGCTCCTGCTGCGCCGCCGACAATCTCAGCCGCAGAGCGCCGGAGCTCCCCGTCGCTTGCTGCGCCGCGTCGGCGTGCCCCGGCGCCTGACCCGATGGGGCCTGCCCTTGTGCCGGCGGTTGACCGGCAGCGACAATGTCCACCCCGATTGCCGCGGTCTGGTAGCGCCTGCCTTGGTAGTCGACGCTGAAGGGCCCGAGCGTGAAGTGACCTTCGCGCATCGGCAGCAGCGAGTAGCGGTGCTGCACCGAGGCGTTCATCTGACCGTTGACGATCGAGATCTGCGTCGACGGGCCGACGTATTGTACGTCGAAACCGTCGATGTTGCCGAGCGTCGCGGCCGGGACGTTCTGCGCGCCGCTGATATCGATCGATAGCGTCAGCGACTCGCCGACCTGCGCGCGCTGCGGACTCACCGTGGCGCGGACCGAAATGTCGGCGCGCGCGGCAGTTGCCGAGGCGAGCAGCGGCGCCAGAAGCAGCAGCGCGGCAACGTGACGGCGCGCAATGCCCGTGCCCACGGAGAAGACAGTGGGAGATGTGCGTCCGCGCCGCCGAACCATCACCAATCCTGCGACGGCTCGGCAACCACTCCGCCTTGGGCCTGACGCGCAAAGTCCTCCGGCGCCAGCTCGTCGTTCTTGGCGGTGTCGATCAGTGCGGCCGCCTCCTGTGGTGACATCTGGTCTTTCTTGTCACCGGAGGCACCGGCAGCTTGGGCGCCACCGGCTGGTTGCTGCTCCGCCTCCTGCTGCTGATCCTTTTGATCACCGGCTGCTTGCTGCTTCTGCTGCGCGTCCTTCTGCTGGTCGGCTTGCCGCTGGTCCTGTTGCGCCTGCTGCTGTTGCTGGTCCTTCTGCTGCTGGTCTTGCTGTTGTTGGTCTTGCGGTTGGTCGGCCTGTTGCTGCTGGTCCTTCTGCTGATCCTGTTGCTGATTCTGTTGCTGATCCTGTTGTTGCTGCTGGTCCTGTTGCTTCTTTTGCTCTTCGAGCTTCTTCTTCAGGTCGTCGATCTTTTTGCTGACGAACTCGTAGTTGAACTTGGCGTCCTGATCGGTGGGATCGGCGCCGAGCGCGCGCCGGTACGCAGCCAGCGCTAGCGCATACGCCTTGAGCGCGTCCTGCGGCTTGCTCGCCTCGGCGGCGGCCGCCAGCCGGTATTCCGCGTTGCCGGCGTTGAAGGCCGTCTGGGCGATGCGCTTGGGCTGATCGTCGGCGGCGCGGACGCGGGCGAACGAGTTGATGGCCTCGGTGTACTTACCGGCCTTGTAGTTGGCATCGCCCATGTTGAAGTTCAACAGCGAGGAATCGGGATCGTCGACCAGCGACTCGCCGTACTTGGTGATCGCGTCGTCGTATTTGCCCTGTTTGAAGAGCCGATTGGCCTCGGCGATGCGATCGCGGGTCGGGTCCATCCACGCGAGCGAGCACACGGCAAGGGCGAAGAGCGTGAGAGCGTGGAGTGTGGGGCGAGCGTGGAGGATCATGCCGCTTTTCTCCACCGACCCAGCAGATGCCGGCGGGCGCTGACACGCGCGCGGCGCCGTTCGCCCACCAGCGGCTCGAGCGCCAACAACGCGGCCGCCAGCAGCAGGGGGATCTGGAAGCGGTCTTCGAAACGGCGCTCCATGGTGCTCTTGAGCTCGCGTTTTTCCATCTTCCCGATGTAGTCACTGTATACCATGTCCAGACCGAGGTCGGGGCCGGTGGCATGGACGTAGGCGCCGCCGGTATCGGTGGCCATCTTCTTCAACGTCTCGTCATCGAGGCGCGACTTCACGACCTGGCCGTGACGATCCTTGAGAAACGTCTGCTGCCCGTCGACGGTGATCGGGATGAGGTCGCCGTCGGGCGTGCCGATACCGATCGTATAGATCTTGATGCCGAGGTCGGCCGCTTGCTTGGTCGCGTCGTCGATTTGGCCCTCATGGTCCTCGCCGTCGGTGATGAGAATCAAGGCCTCGTGCTTGCCTTGGTGTCCTTCGAACGCCTCGACGCCGGCGCTGATGGCTTCCGCGAGCGCCGTGCCGCCTTTGGGAATGATCCCGACGTTGACCGCCTGCAGGCTCTCGGCGAACGCCTCGTAGTCGAGGGTCAACGGGCACTGCACGAATGCCGAGCCGGCGAAGGCGATGAGACCGATGCGATCGCCGTGCAACTGCTTGACGAGGTCCTGCACCGCCAGCTTGGCGCGATCGAGACGATTGGGTTTGACGTCCTCCGCCAGCATGCTGCGCGAGGTGTCGAGCGCGACGATGAGATCGACGCCCTCGCGGTGCACCTCTTCCCAGTGAAAGCCCCATTTGGGTCCGGCGAGGGCGATGACGAATAACGCCAGCGCCGCCAGCAGCATCGCGGCACGCCCGCGCTGCCGGCGCTCGTCGAGATCGGGCACCAGGGCAGGGAGCAGGCGCGCCTCGGCGAAGCGTTCGAGCGCGCGCTTCCGCAGTCGCAACGCCCAGACGAACAAGGCGGCGGCCGGCGGCACCGCGACGAGCAGCCAGAGCACGTAGGGCAGGCGCCACGCCATCAGGGCAGCTTCCTCAGACGCGTGTGGCTCAACCCCACTTCGATGCCGACGAGCAGCAGGGCAGGGACGGCGAGCCACGGGTAGAGCTCGTAGTAATCGAGATAGCGCGGCGCGCTGAACGTCGTGCGCTCCAGCTGGTTGATCTCGGCGTAGATCTGCTGGAGGCTGGCCGTGTCGGTGGCGCGGAAGTACTTGCCGCCGGTCTTCGTCGCAATGTCCTTCAACGTGCCTTCGTCGATGTCCACCTTGATCGGCTGGTAGACCTTGTTGCCGAACAGGTCGCGCGCCGGATACGGCGCCAGGCCGCGTGTGCCCGCGCCGATCGTGTACACCTTGACGCCCAGCGCTTTGACGGCCTCCGCGGCGGTGGCCGGAGAAATCTTGCCGGCGTTGTTCTGGCCGTCGGTGAGCAGGATGATGACCTTGCTCTTCGCGTCGGAACGCTCGAGACGGCCGGCGGCGGTGGCGAGCGCCGAGCCGATCGCCGTCCCGTCTTCGATCATGCCGATCTTGGCGCGTGCCAGGTTCTGCAGCAGCCAGCCGTGATCGAGGGTGAGCGGACACTGGGTGTAGGGGCGGGCGCTGAACAAGACGAGACCGATGCGATCGCCGGCGCGCCCCGCGACGAAGTCGTTGACGACGGATTTCACGACGTCGAGCCGGCTGGCGCGCTGTGCGCCGAGGGTGAAATCTTCGGAGAGCATGCTGCCCGAGATATCGACGGCGAGCATGATGTCGATGCCTTCACCGTAGAACTTGCTCTCGGCCTTTCCCTTTTGCGGTCGCGCCAGGGCGACGATCAACAGCAGCAACGCAACGCCGCGCAGCACGGGCAACACCCAGCGCCAGCGCCGCGCGCCGGCGATGGGGATGGCGCGGATGAGACCGAGCGACGGATAGCGCACGGCGGCGTCGCGCCGCGTGCGCCGCTGCAGCCAGAAGAGCAACGGCAGCACCAGCAGCAGCGCCAGCGCCCACGGATCATGCAGCCGCATGCCGGACCTCTGTGGTGGCGTCGGTGGGCGCTGTGGGGCGGGTGTCCTCGACAAAACGGCGCGCCGCTTCGTACGCGGCATCGCTATCGTTCAGCGTCGGCAGATGCCGCGCGAACTTGACCAGATCCGCCTGCGAAAGAAAGTCTCCCAGCAGTCGGCGATGCGGCGGCGTGAGCCGTGCGTCGCCGGCGACGCTCGACAGAAACTCTTCGGTGGTCATTTCGGGCGCGCGCAGGCGAAAGCGACTTTCGAGGTAGCGCCGCACGATCGCCGAGAGCTCGACGTAGTACTCCTCGAACTTCCCCTCTTCGATGAAATGGCGCGTGCGCAGCCGGTTCAGCGCCGCCAATGCCAGCTCGTGCGGCGGCCGCGCGGGCAGGGCACGTTGCCGGCGCGGCCGATTGAGAAGGTAGAAGAATGCCGCACCGAGCAATCCGATCGCCACCACGGCGCCGACGACGAGCGCGTACGGCCGCCAGTCGAACGGAACCTCCTCCGGCGGCTTGATGTCGCGGATGTCGGTGGGCGTCTTCTCCTTCGCGAGCAGGCTGACGACGCCGACAAGCACCTCGTTGCCGGTGGCATCCTGCAGCTCGGTGCCCGGCATGCGGTATTGCACCTTGGGCGCTGGAATCAGGTGATCGCCGGTGTCGAAGATGGTCAGTGTGTACCAGCGCGTCACGATCACCCGGCCGTTCTCCTTGCGGGTCGGCAGCTCGCCGAAATCACTGATCGTGAAATCACCGAGCGTGCCGCTGAGGACGGGAATGACCAGCTCCGTATCGGACGCCGCCGAGACCTCGACCGTGTAACGAATGGGATCGCCGATGGTGACTTCTTTGCGATCGACGCCGGCGTGAACGGAGACGGGCGGGCTGGCAGTGGGCACGGCGTCGTCAGGGCGCACCGGGGCGGAGAGAGAGACGACAGACAACAGACAACAGACGACAGACAGAAGCGTCTGAAGTCCGAGATCCGTTGTCTGTTGTCTGTCGTCTGTCATCTGTTGTCTCTCTCTAGTGCCGCCGCTCGCGCATGTGGAAGAAGCGCAGCAAGGCCTCGGTGTACGGCCGATCGGTGCGTACGGTCACGGCGTCGACGTCGATGCCGCGCAGCATACGATCACGCTCACGGCGCGCCGCGCCGGCGCGTTGCTCGAACTCGCGACGGATGCGGCTGTCGCCGGTGTCGACCAGCACGCAGTCGCCGGTTTCCGCGTCCTGCAGCTCGATGAGCCCAACGTCGGGCAGCGCCAGATCCCGCGGGTCGTCGAGCACGATGCCGATCACATCGTGGCGCCGGTTGGCGATTTTTAGCGCCAGCCGCGCTCGGGCATCGAGGAAGTCGGAGATCACGAAGGTGACGCAGCGGCGCTTGCTGACGTGGTTCAAGTGCTCGAGCGCCGCGGAGATGTCGGTGCCGCGGCCCTTCGGCGAGAACGACAGCACTTCGCGGATGACGCGCAGGACGTGCCGCGTGCCCTTCTTCGGCGGGAGGGCAAGCTCGACGTGGTCGCTGAACATGACCAACCCGACCTTGTCGTTGTTGGTGATGGCGGAGAACGCAAACAGCGCGGCCAGCTCGGCGGCCATCTCGCTCTTCAGTTGTCGGACCGTCCCGAAGTGGGTCGACGCGCTGGCATCGACGAGCAGCATGACGGTGAGCTCGCGCTCTTCGACGAAGCGCTTCACGTGCGGGACGCCGGTGCGCGCCGTCACGTTCCAATCGATGGTCCGCACATCATCGCCGGGCAGGTACTGGCGCACCTCGGCGAACTCCATGCCGCGCCCCTTGAAGACGCTCTGGTACTGGCCGGCGAACAGATCACTCACCAGATGGCTGGTGCGGATCTGAATCTTACGGACAGCCTTGATTTGTTCGGACGTCAGCATGACGGCGGTTCAACCGTCCGGAACGCGTCACGCCTATGGCACCGGCACTCCGTCGAAGACCTGCTTGATGACGGCGTCGGCATCGACGTCTTCAGCCTCGGCTTCGTACGTCACGATGACGCGGTGACGCAGGATGTCGGGGCCGATCGACTTGACGTCCTGCGGGGTCACGTAGCCACGGCCCTGCAGCAGCGCGTGCGCTTTCGACGCCAGGGTGAGGTACAGCGTGGCGCGCGGCGAGGCCCCGTACCGGATCAGCCGTTTCAGATCGAGCTTGTATGCCGCCGGGTCGCGGGTCGCGAACACCAGGTCGATGATGTAGTCCTTGATCTTGTCGTCAAGATAGATCTGATCAACCAGCTTCCGGAGCCGCAAGACGTCATCGGTGTGGATGACGGGACTAGCGCCCTCGCGGTGATTGGTCGACGCCATCCGGTCGAGGATCTGCCGCTCCTCTTCCTTCGACGGATAGGTGACCGAGAGCTTGAGCATGAAGCGGTCGACCTGCGCTTCCGGCAGGGGGTAGGTGCCTTCCTGCTCGATGGGATTTTGCGTGGCGAGAACCAGAAATGGATCGGGCAGGGGATGCGTCTCGTCGCCGATGGTGACCTGGCGCTCCTGCATGGCTTCGAGCAGCGCGCTTTGCACCTTGGCGGGGGCGCGGTTGATCTCGTCGGCCAGGATGATGTTGGCGAAGATCGGCCCCTTCTTGGTCGTGAACGCGCCGTCACGCGGGCTGTAGATCAGCGTGCCGATCAGGTCGGCCGGCAGCAGATCCGGCGTAAACTGCAGCCGGTGGAAGCTGGCGTCAATCGTCTGCGCCAGCGTCTTCACCGACAGAGTCTTGGCCAGTCCCGGCACCCCTTCGAGCAGTACGTGGCCGTTTGCCAGCAGCCCGACGATCAGTCGATCGACGAGATACCGTTGGCCGACGATGGTGTGACCGATCTCCTCCCGCAAGCGGTAGAGGCCCGCGGCTTCTTCCTTGACACGTTCGTTAACGGCGGTGATTCCCGCATCCATAGGTTCTGTCCACCCCTCACATGCTCGCTATAAATTGTCGCCAGCGTTGTCGCCGGAGTAGACGCTGGGCACGCTGATTTCTTCACCAATTTTCGAGTCCGGCAAACCTGATTTCTTACCATTGCCGGCAGAGCGGTCAAGAGCCGCGGGTGGGAGCGTGGGAGAGTGCGAGCGTGGGAGAGTGGGAGTGGAATACCCTCCTACGCTTTCCTTTACTCTCACACTTTCCCACTCTTCACGCTCTCACGCAGTCGCGCGATCAGCTCCTTCTTCTTGAACTTGCCGGGGCCGCTGCGCGGGATCTCGTCGGTGAAGACAAAGTCCGCCGGCGTCTTGTGGGGCGCGAGGTGCTGGCGGGCGAACGCGTGCAGATCCTCCGCGCTGAGGCTGCATCCCGGTTGCGGCGTGATGGCGGCGACGATCCGTTCGCCCTGGTCGGTATCCGGCACGCCGACGACGGCGACTTCCTGCACGTGCGGGTGTCGTTGCAAGCAATCTTCGATCTCCACGGCGCCGATCTTGAAGCCGCGGGTCTTGATGATGTCGACGGAGCTGCGGCCGATGATGCGCACCATGCCGTCGGGCTCGCGCACCGCCAGATCGCCGGAGCGCAGATACCCGTCGACGAACGCACGCCGGGTCTCATCCGGACGGTTCCAGTAGCCGCTGAACATGTTAGGGCCGCGGATCACGATCTCGCCGGAAGTGCCGTCGGGCACCTCGTCCAGCCGTCCGAGGTCGGCGGCGTCGGGATCGACGATACGCACCGAGATGCCGGGCAGGGCGCGACCGACGACGCCGGGACGGCGCGGACCGTCGTACGGCGTGGCGAGGACGAAGCCGCACTCGGTCATGCCGTACCGTTCGAGCAACTGGCTGCCGAAACGCTCTTGGAATCGTTCGAAGGTGGCCGCGGTCAACGGCGCCGATCCGGAGACCCACAGCCGCATGCGCTGCCGCGCGTAGGCAGTGAGTGCCTGGTCGGGCAGCGCGACCAGCCGGTTATACATGGTCGGGACGCCGAAGAACATCGTCGCCTCGACGCGCGCCAGATCGGCACACACGTCTGCGGCGACGAAGCGCCGCCGCAGGGCGATGCTCGAGCCGATCAGCAGCGAAGCCATGATGCCGAGACCGAGTCCGTGCAGATGGAAGCACGGCAAGGTCAAGAGCAACCGGTCGTGTTCCGTCCACCGCCATGCACGCGCGACGGTCGTGAGGTTGCTCAACAGAGCGCGGTGCGACAGGACGGCTCCCTTCGGCCGGCCGGTGGTGCCGGAGGTGTACACGATGAGCGCGGCGGTTTCGGCGTCGACCTTCGCGGGTGGTTGAGGCGCTGCATCCAACTCGTCGGGTGCGCTTGCGATCACGGACAACTCGGGCAGCGGCGCTGCCATCAGGATGGCGGCATGCTCCGCGCCCACCACGGCGACGCGTGCTCCCGCATCGCCGGTGACGTAGGTGATCTCGTCGGCGGTGTACGCAGGGTTGAGCGGTACGAGGACGGCGCCCGTCTGAATAACGCCCAGGATCGTCGCCACCAACTCGGGCGAGTTGGGCAATCCGACGGCGACGCGATCGCCCGGATGGACGCCGCGTAGGAGCAGTCCGCCGGCGATCGCCGCGGCGCGGTTGGCCAGTTCGCGAAACGAGTACGCCGTGTCATCGTACAGCACGGCGGTGGCCGCATCGCGGCGTGCCATCGTCGCAGCGAACGATTCTCCCAAAGATGCCATCTGTGACAGGCCAGCCTAGAGGCGCGCCCGACGTGCGTCAATGCGGAGCGGCGCGGGCTGTCATGCGCCAGCCTTTTGCGCTATAGGAGGACAAACGCGATGAATGCCAAGTGGGAACGATCGTTGGTCGTGCCTGCCGCCCAGGCGGACGGGGCCGAGCTGGAAGAAACGCGCCGGCTGGTCGGCTACGGGATCCGCGCCGTCTTCAGCCACGGGCTGCGCGAGCGCGGCCGTTCCTTGCCGGTCAGCTACCTGCAAACCCACCGCGGCTTTCCCCGCAAGTGCCCCGAGCTCTACTGCTCGTCGTCGATCCGCTTAACGAATAAAGGCAATTGCTTCTTTTATCACGGGCGCGGTCAGGCGCTGACCTGTTACGACGGCCACCGGTTCGTGTGTTTCCGCTTCCGCCGTTTCATGGTGCTGGCCAAGCTCGAGCTGTATCTCGCACGCGTCGGTGCGGAGAAGTGGCAGCAGGTGATCCAGTTTCCGGCGCGTAGCGGGTACGGCCGGGGGTTGCTGCGGGCCTTGTGGGACGCGCCGTACGAGGAAGTCCTGTGCGGCTCCGCGGGGCCGAAGGAAGCGCGCATCGTCGCCCGCTGGCGCGGCCTGCGCCGCCGTTTCGCCGGAGAGCTGGACGACGCCGATCGCGCGCGGATCAAATCGGCGATGACGTCCTGCCTCGACTTGTGCTCGCAACGCTTGCAGACGACGCGCGACCATGTCAGTGCCGTCGAATTCGCCTGCGCGCACGGACATCGCATGTTGGTGTCGAAGTCGGAAGGCGGCACGTTCTTGAATAGCCGGTTGGTGCTGTCGTACAGCCTGGCGACCGAATCGCTGTGAGCCCGCTCAGCGCCGGCGCCGTCGGCGGAGCGCAAACAGAACTACGCCGGCGAGCAGGGGCCACGCGGTGGCCTGCGATTCCGCGGGCGTGAGCTGGCAACCCTTCGAGCTCGACTGCGCCTTCTTCGATGGCGGGTGAGTGTGCGTCGGTTTCGGGGTCACCGTTGGCCTCGGGGTTGGTGTCGGTGACGGGGAACCGGGTGGGAAGGTGGGGACGGGTGTTGGAGAAGGCGTGCCCGGGCCGAGCGTTGGCACGGCTGCGCGTGAGCTATTGCGTAGTACCGTAATGTTCTGCCCGGCGCCGTTGACCACTACGACGTCCGGAATCTCGCCGTTGCTGGCGTTGGTAAGATCGGCGAGCAGAAAGGCAACGGGCCCGCGACCTACCGGAAACAGGTGACCAGTATCAAAGTTTCCAGTGCCGTCGCTGAGGAAAACGTCGATAGTGTCACCACTGGCGTCCGCAACCACGATATCGCTGTTTCCATCGCCGTTGATATCTCGCGTCGCGATACCAACGGGCTGATTCAGTACTTGCAGGTCGGCGATTTCAACAGGAAATAGCCCATCGCCGGTCCCGTGGAAAACACGTACCAGCCCGGACGCGGGACTGAGCACCGCGGCATCCGGCAGCTGATCGCCGTCGAAGTCCGCTACGGCGACGCCGGACGGATCCTCAGGCAATGCTGTCAAGATAGCGCCCTGAAAGGTGCCGTCGCCATGGCCACTCAACACGTCGATACCTCCAGGTGCTGCCACGGCCGCGACGAGATCGAGGAGATTGTCATTGTTGACGTCCGTGGCAACGACGGCTACGGGGCTGCCATCGAGACTCAGCGACGCGGGAGGCTCGAAGCCGCCCCCGGCGGTGAGCAGCAGGTTCAGTTGGTTCGCTGCCGGTTGGGTCAGCAGCAGATCGGGCAGCATGTCCCCGTTCAGGTCGGTCGCCACCAGTTGACCGGCCGAGCCCCCCGCGTCGATCTGCACGCCCGCCGCCAGGTTGCCGGCGCCGTCGCCGGCCAGCAGCGAGATCGAGCTGGAGCCGGCCGCTGCCACCGCAACATCCGCCTTGCCGTCGCCGTTGAAGTCTCCGCTGGCGATGGCATCGGCGCCGGCAACGGCGGGGAAGTTGGTAGCCGGACGTAAGTTGCCGTGTCCATCGCCACGGAGCAACGACACGTCACCGGTGCCGCTGTTGGCAACCACCACGTCGAGGAATCCGTCGCCATTGAAATCCGCCGTCGCAGCTGCCACCGGTGCCGTGTGAACCAGGTAGTTGAGCGCGGCGACGAAGGAGCCGCCGGTGCCGCGCAACGCTGCGACGGTGCCGCCTGCAGTGTCGGCGACCGCGATGTCGGTGAAGCCGTCGGCATTGAACTGCCCGAGGACGAGCGTGGTCGGTCCGGACCCCGCGACGAAGCGTCCCAGCAGGTCAAACTTCCCGGTTCCTTTTCCCCCGAGCAGCACGACGTCATTCGATCCCGAGTCGGCGACGAGGACGTCCGCGTTACTATCGCCGGTGACCTCGGCGACTCCCACGCCGGCCGGGGCGATGCCGACGGCGTTATCCGACACATGCTTGAAGCCACCGCTGCCGTTTCCCGTCCACACCGAAACGGTGTTGTCGGTGATCTCTGCCACGACGATGTCGAGGTGGCCGTCGTTGTTGATGTCACCGAGTGCGACTCCGGATGGGCCGTTCCCCGTTGCCAGGGTCGCAGCGGGACTGAAGGATCCGTCGGGATGTGCGAGCAACACGCTCACCGAGTTATCAGCTTGATTGGCGACCACCAGGTCGGTCAGACTATCTCCATTCAGATCGCCGGTGGCGATCGCAGCCGGCTGGGTACCGACGGTGATGGAAGGACCGACCGTGATCGAGCGATCACTGCCCACCGTGACCATTACGACGCTCCCTGCGGCGGCGTCGACTACGGCGAGCATGCTGCCGATCGCGGCGATGCCCACGGGTCGCGTTCCCACCGTCACGTTGGCGGCCGCGTCGAATGTACCGTCACCGTGGCCGAACAACACGGATATCGTTCCGTCCCCGGAATTCGCGGTGGCGACGTCCAGCGCGCCGTCACGGTCGAGATCCGAAACCGCCAGTCCCATCGGCTGCGCGCCGACCGCCACGGCCGGCCGCGGTACGAACGCCCCCGTGCCTTTGCCCTGCAACCAGCGCACCTGGCCCAAATCACTGTCGGCGACGACAAGATCGAGATTGGTATCGACGTTGCCCGTGCTGTCGGGATTCGTGTTGAAGTTGCCGACGCCCAGGCCCGTCGGCGACGTCCCCGTGCTGAACAAGCTCGCTTGGCGGAACGCCACCGCGGGTCCGGTTGACAGCGGCGTGCTTGTCGGCGTCCGCGTGGGCGGGGGCGTGTGCGTCGGGTGATGATGCTTGGCCGCCGCGGGCGCGCTGAGCCACAGCCAGAGCACCACTGACACGCTCACGGTCACCGGCGGCCATCGGAGTCTCACTTGGGATTGCTCACTTCGACATGTGGCCCAGTCTGCCGTGTGGCGTTGCCGGGCTGCATCCAAGATCGACCGCGTCGGTCAGTATTTCAAGCGAAAAGCGTAACGCCGGAGCTGCCGGGGCTATTTCGCCTGGATCGCGCGGTGCTGTGCGGTTTCGTCCGCGAAGGCCGCTTCGAGCGTCTTCTGCAGCTCGCCACTGGCGTGGAGATCGCGCACGATGTCGCAGCCGCCGATGAGCTGGCCGGCGACGTAGACCTGCGGAATCGTCGGCCAGTGCGAGTAGGCCTTGATGGCCTCACGCTTTTCTTGATCTTCGAGAATGTTGACGTGGGCGAATGGATAGCCCAGTTCCTGCAGCACCTCGATGGTCGCGGCCGAGAAGCCGCACATCGGGAACGCGGGGGTTCCCTTCATGTAGATGAGCACCTTGTTCGCGGCGATCTCGTCGCGGATTTCAGCCATAACGTCGCGCGCCATGTGATTCCCTCCGTGTGTACCGTCAGTCAGTGCGCCGTCTGCCATTCCTCCGGCGTGTACGTTTTCAGCGACAGGGCGTGAATGCGATCGGCCATCGCGCCCTGCAAGCTCGCATACACCAGCTGGTGGCGCTCGACCAGGCCGCGGCCGGCGAAGGTCGGAGAAACGACGACCGCCTGAAAGTGATCCCCGCCGCCGGTGGTATCCATCACCTCGACCCGGGCGTCGGGTAGTCCGCTACGGATCAGCGTTTCTATCTCTGCCGTTCGCATCCAGTCCTCGATGATTTCAGAGCCAGAAGAATACCATGTTGCGGAGCCGCAGCAAGGGTCGACCCCGACGCCACGGGCGCGATGATGCCGTTGCTCAGGCCTGGCTCCCGGGGAGCACCGCGGCGATTTCCTGTCGGGTCGCATCGAGCAGCGCTTGCACCGCGGTACCGGTTGCATCTTCGAGCACGGTGGGCGGCGGTATCGGACGGCAGAAGAGAATGTCGATGTCACGCCCGGGGTGCATTCGCCACCACGGCAGCTTGGCCAGCACCGCATAGCTGCCGTACACGGCGGTCGGCAGCACCGGCACGCGATTATCCAGGGCGAAATGGAATGCGCCTTTCTTGAAGGGCAGGAGCTGACCGGTCCGCGAGCGGGTCCCCTCGACGAAGAAGATCACCTGCCCGCGGATCTTGCGGACGGCGGCCTCGGCGATGCTGCGGATGGCCTTGGCGTGATCGGCCCGATCGACAATGATCTGCCCGGCCGGCCGCAAGGCCCAACCGACGATGGGCCAGCTCAGCAGCTCGCGCTTGGCGACGAAGCGGAACGGTGTCGGGACCACCCGGACCAATGCCAGGATGTCGAACACGCTGGCATGGTTGGCGCAGATCACGTGCGCGGTGTTCCAGTCGACGGGCACCAACTCGCGGACACGTAGCCGGATGCCGGCCAGCGCGAGCAGGACGCTGGTCCACAGGCTCTGCGCCACCCAGCCCGCCAGCCGCGCGTTGGCTTCGAGGGCACGATCCAGCACGTCGCGCCGCCCGAGTCTGGCGCCGATCAGGCCGTACCAGTAGCGCAGGTACAGTGCGACCACCAACGGCGTGCCGACGATCGTCGTCCAGATGCCGGCCAGCAGCAGTCGGATGCAATTCAGCAGGACCGTCATGGCTCTCGAGTCACCGGCGTTGCCCCTCCTGCCGCGAGTGACGGGACGTCGCTCAATTCAGCCCGTAGAAGCGCTCCGCATTGCGAGCAAGTATCTTTGCCTTCACCTCGTCGCTCAAGTCAGTCCGCTCGCGCATCGGCTTGGTGCTATTCGGGAAGTCGCTGTCCCAGTGCGGGTAGTCGCTGGCATACATGATGAAATCCGGTCCGAGAACCTCCGCGGCAAAGCGCACGCCTTTCTCCTCGGGCTCGCAGCTCACGTAGACCTGCCCGCGGGCGATGTACTCCTCCGGCTTATGCTTGCATGCCGGCGTCAAACGGCCGCGCTTTTCGAGATGCTCGTGCATGCGCTCGACGAAGTAGGGGACCCAGCCGACGCCCGACTCGAGCAGTCCGACGCGCAGCTTCGGATGACGCTCGAGGACGCCGCCCAAAACGAGCGCGGTCAGCGCGACCATCATGTCGAACGGGAAGCTGATGCAATGCACCTGGAGATAGTTGTCGAAGCGCTGCGAGCCGAGCATGGGCAGATGAATGCCGGGCGCCCCGTGGATGCCGACCGGCATGTCGAGATCGGCGGCGGCGGCGAAGAACGGAATCAGATCGGGATGATCCAAGTTGCGCTGGCGCAGGCACGCCGGGATCATGGCACCGACCAGTCCGAGCTTCTTGGCGTCGCCCAAAATCTGGATCGATGTCGGGACGTCTTCGATGGGCACCAACGCCACGCCGCGCAAGCGCTTCGGGTTATGACTGCACAGGTTCGCCAACCACCGATTGTAGGATCGTGCCATCTCCGCCGCGAAGGCCTGGTCGTGAAATCCCGGCAGCCCCAGCGCCGCGCTGGGAAAGAACACCATGGTCTCGATGCCTTCGCGGTCGGCGTCCGCCAGCATGCCTTGCGGTGTAAACGGATTGATGCCGCGGTCGAGGCAGAGGCCTTCCGTCGGCGGACAGCCGGCGCCGGGCCCGCGATCCTGGGGATACGGGCGGCCCTCGATGAGCAGCGACGGACCTTTGTCGTCGATCGTAAAGCGCACCTTGTCCGGGAAGCGCTCGGTCATCTCCTGCATGAACGTCGATCCTTCGACCACGTGGGCGTCGCTGTCGACAACGCGAAATGACATGGTACCTCCTCAGCCGTGCGGTTTCAGAGAGCCCGTGCGGGCGTGACGTCGCTGCGCTCATAACGCCAACCGGACTCCACCATCCACAGGCGATGCCGCGGCCCCGGCTCGTCCACGTCGCCGCTGTCGTAGGCGACGTCGCCATCGTACAGCGTGCACGCGCCGCCGGCGATCATGTGCAGGCGGGGCAGGAACGACTCGACCGGCCCGCGCCGCAGGGCCGTAAGGGCGTCGTCCACGGAGTGAAAGGTGGTGAGCTGGGTCAGCGTCACGAAAGTGGGCGGCGGCAACTCGATCTCGCTGGCGCGCTGCGCCGCCAAGGCGTCGCTCGGCCGCATCCAGCGATGCTCGTGGATCTCGCCGCCGTCGACGCGCACAGCGTCCGTGCGGGCGCGGGCGGCGAAAAACCAGGTGTCGAAGCGCTTGGGCAAACCTTCCGGCGTGACCCAGCGGGCGATGGTAACCAGACTCTGGGCCTCGATTACCGTGCCGGCCTCTTCCCACGCCTCGCGCACCGCCGCGTGTCGCGCCGCGGAGACGACGTCGCCGCCGGCAGCTTTGCCATAATCCTCCGGATCGAGGCGTCCGCCCGGAAACACCCACGCGCCGCCGTGGAACGCCAGCTGCGCGTTGCGGCGCACGAGCAGTGCCGTCACGCCGCTGTCGGTGTCGCGCAGCAAGATGACGGTCGCAGCCGGATGCGCCACGACGGATTCGCGGGTCGGCGTCACGTGCATCTAGTACAACGGTGCGCGGGACCATGGCAACACCAGCGCGCCGTTGGCGCGCGCCTCGGCCGGCGAATTGCAACGAGTTGCTGGCGCGAAACGAGTGCGTCGTATACGTCTCTGAAGGCAATTCAGGACCGTTTGTTGATATGCCCCGTCCCGTCTTACTGTAACTCCTGATTTCCAGGACCGAACATCCCGCTGCCTGTGTCCGCTTCGCTCGACACATTGTGGTCCCGAAGGGCGCGCCGGCCGTCAGCGCGGTAGGCTCAACGCAACCGCCAGCGCGCGATCGACCTGCTCCATGTGTTCGCTGCGCAGCGCCCCCGACAGCTCGGTAAGGTGAGCTTTCAGCAGGGTGTAGATCTCTCCGCACTTCGCCACACTGCTCACCGCCAGCCCACCGGTGCCGCGCGGCAGATCGACTTCCCAGGGATACGCCCCTTCGGCGCGACGCACCGTCGTGAGATGCACGACCATCACTTTCGGATAGTGTTCGTTGCGGTTGAACGCCGCATGGGAAACGATCAGAAACGGTCTGCGCTTGCGCGATCCTCCCGGTAAGGCAGGGCTTCCCCACCAGATCTCACCTCTTTGCACGGCGCGATCCTCGGGATTTGTGTGACGCTTGCTTGCGCTCGAAGGCCTGCACGTCGATCAGGTCGAGATCTTCAACCGCGTGTCCAGCCGCGCAGTAGCGCTCCACGGCCTCCGCGATCCGTTCCCCCTCGATCCGTTGCAACTTTTCGTCCATGGCCTCCCGCACGAACTCGGAGAGCGTCCGGTACCGCCCGGCCTCGATCAGTGGTTGAACCCGCTCGATCTGCGATGCCTCCGCGTTGATCACTGTCTTTCGTTTCGTGGTAGCCACGGTTAGTACACTAGATTTGGCGCCTATTATAGTCAACTCATTCCGTGATCCAAGGAGGAGCCGGGAGCTGGCATCTGTTGAGGCTGGGCTGGCGCTCCACCGCTCGCGCCAGCCATTGTCGGTGGTCGTCAAGTTACGCTTGCCCTATCCACCGTCTTGGTTGACCTCCTGTTGCACTGTGCTCGCGATTGTCGGTGCGGCTCTTTCGGTGCCGCCAGTCACCGCTGACGACATCAGTTCCGTGGCCCAAAGCGCGCCTCTAACAGGCTGCTGAAAATGGCCTGAGTACCCTTCGACAAGCGTGTCCTGAGCAACGTCGAAGGGCTGCCCATGAACCTCCCGTTCCAGTCCGTCATGCCTGCGCGAGAACCTGCTCGCATTCTTCAAGGGTTGAGACCGACGCAACGGCGCCAACTTAGCGAGGCGCTTCCGCAGGCTTGCTGCAAGATTGGCAGAAGAGCAGTATGGTCGGGCAATCGACCATGGCTGCTGCCGCACGCACGCTCATCGAGACCCGTTATGAGCAAATGTTTCCTATCTTGGAGCCCGCCGAGATCGAGCGGCTGCGGCGCTTCGGTGAGACGCGAACCTACGGCGCGGGCGAACGTCTGATCACCACCGGTGAACCGAGTCCGGGGATGCTCGTCATTCTGAGCGGCGAAGTCGCGGTCTCCCAGCACAACGTGCTCGGGCGCAACGAGGCGATCGTCACGCACGGCCCGGGCGGGTTCATGGGCGAGCTGGCGCAGCTCTCCGGCCGCCCCTCACTGGTGGACGCGTCGGCAACGACGCCGGTCGAGACGCTCGTCATTCCTTCGCTCCGGCTGCGTGACGTCCTGGTGGCGGAAGCCGAGCTGGGCGAGCGCATCATGCGCGCGCTCATCCTGCGCCGCGTCGGTCTTCTCGAGGCCGGCGTCGCCGGGCCCGTGATCATCGGTCATGCAGATGATGGCGACGTTCTCCGGCTGGCAGGATTCCTCGCGCGCAACGGCCATCCGCATCACACGCTGGATCCGGACACTGATCCCTCCGCGAACACCTTGCTCGATCGATTCCACATCGAAGCGTCCCAACTGCCGATCGTGCTCTGCCCGAACGGACAGCTGCTGCGCAATCCCAGCGAGGTCGAGCTCGCCGGCTGCATCGGCCTCGTCCAACCGATCGATCCGACCAAGGTCTATGATGTGGCCATCATCGGCGCCGGACCGGCCGGTCTCGCGGCGGCGGTCTACGGCGCTTCCGAAGGGCTTTCGGTGATCGTGCTGGATTGCCGTGCCTTCGGCGGCCAGGCGGGCGCGTCGGCCCGGATCGAGAACTATCTGGGCTTTCCCACCGGAGTCAGCGGCATGGCCCTGATGGCGCGCGCCTACAACCAGGCGCAGAAATTCGGGGCCGAGATCGCGATTCCAGTCCAGGTCGAGCGTTTGCACTGTCAGTCGGCTCCCAATGCGGCGCGATTCCAGCTGGGTCTCGCGAATGACGAACGCGTCAGCGCCCGTGCCGTGGTGATCGCCAGCGGCGCCAGATACCGGCGCCTCGCGGTTGCCAATCTCGCGGCGTTCGAGGGCTCGAGCGTCCACTACTGGGCTTCGCCGCTGGAGGGGAAGCTGTGCACCGGGCAGGAGGTGGCGCTGGTGGGGGCCGGCAACTCCGCGGGCCAGGCGGTCGTGTATCTGGCGGACCGGGTCGCCAAGGTGTGGCTGCTCGTGCGCGGACCGAGCTTGGAGGCGAGCATGTCGCGCTATTTGGCCGACCGCATCGCTGCGCTGCCCAACGTCGAGGTGCTGGTGCAAACGGAAGTCTTCGCACTCGAAGGACAAGGGAGCATTTTGGAAGCGATCCGCTGGCGTCATCTGCCGTCGGGCCAGGAGACGCGGCGGCTGATCCGCCATCTTTTTCTGTTCATCGGTGCGGATCCCAACACTGACTGGTTGTCGCAATCCGATGTGGCACTCGACGACAAGGGCTTCGTGCGCACGGGTGCTAAGCTCGAGACGAGCCGCGCCGGCATTTTCGCAATCGGTGACGTGCGGGCCGGATCGACCAAGCGGGTCGCCGCCGCCGTCGGCGAGGGCGCCCAGGTGGTTGCGACGCTGCACGCCTTTCTCGCGGAGGGTGGCGCTGAGGCGGCCGTTCGTGTCGATCCCCGGAGGGTCTAATGGCTGACGAATGTGCCCATGTGAAGAGTATCCGCAAGGTGACGCCCAGCGCGCTCGGCTGCGAGGAGTGCCTGAAGATGGGTTCGACCTGGGTGCATCTGCGGCTGTGTCGGAGCTGCGGCCACGTCGGCTGTTGCGACAGCTCGCCGCACCGTCACGCCACCAAGCATTTCCACGCGACCCGGCATCCGATCATCGAAGGCTACGACCCGCCGGAAGGTTGGGGATGGTGCTACGTCGACGAGATCACGCTCGACCTCTCCGGTCGGACGACGCCGCAGCGGGGTCCGATCCCGCAGTACGTCTGAGCCCATCGGCCGACAAAGAATTTCACCACAGAGGCACCGAGGCACAGAGAAAGTCAGGGATCGGGAGGATCGCAGATAAACGCGAGAAGCGACTCGGGAAGTTTCAGAGAATGCCCTTGACGCTCGAAGATGCCTTTCTCGGTGTCTCTGTGGTGAATCCTTTTCGGTCCTATTAGCGTTAGACGACCACACGCCGATTCACGCTGTCGAAGGAGAACACGCGCCACGCGTGCGGACTGCCGGGACGCGTGGTCTCCACGAACCTGCCGCTCGTGTATTCGGCGATAGTGCTTGCCCAGAACGAACGACCGCGGTGGTTCGCCTCGGAGACGCGGACGGTCCAGCGACCGCCAAGACGATTCCACAGTAGGAAAGCCGCGTGGCGGCCCACCCCGGAGCGCCGGTGCCGGCGCACGACGAAGAACTCGGCGACGTCGAAGGCGTTGGGATCCTCGGACGCCGGCGAACCACGCGTGACCAGCGCGAAGCCGACGATCCGCGTGCCGCAGCGAATGAGAAAGGGGAACCGGCGTTCGGGTTCCGACCAATAGAGCGGCAGCTTGTCGTAGCCGAAGCGTCCATCGGTTCCCAACTCCAACGCGAAGGCCTCGCTGAGATCGTGGGCGTACAACTCCAGGAGGTTCGAGAGCAGCACCGCGTCACGCGGCGTGGCGACGTCCAGAGCGATTTCCTGCGGGTCGACCATCTCAAGGCGTGGGTCTAAACGGCGCGCGTGTCAGCCACGCGCCCGCGTCTTGCGCGTCGGTCGCACGCGCTTGTGCGGCCGCACTCGACTGATGAGTGGAAACTGTTCGGGATGATCGCTGGACTCAACCGCGACGTCCACGTCGAGATCGGGCCAATACAAATGATGCGGATGCGGGAGCTCAACGTTGCACAACTGGCCGATCGGGACGTCTCGGAACCAGGGGAAATGCTCGAACGCCAGGAACCGCTCGCGCTCGCCGAGCAAGAGCCAGAATCCATGCTTCGAGACGTTCGTGATCTCAACGACCGAAATGGGCTTTCCACGCGTTGCCGGGCTCACGCGTGGACACTAGCGCATCGCCGCGTCGAACGCGATGAAGCCACCCTGCACGATAGCCATCACGAAAAAGCGACATGGGGCCCAGGCAGGGCGCGTTGGACGGCTCCGGCGAGTCGCCCGAAGGCTCTCAAACACTTTGGACGGCTTCGGCAAGCCGCCCGGAGGCTCCCAAACGGCTTCGGATGGCTCCGGGAAGTGCGCCCGGAGGCTTCCGACGATCCGAAATGGCTCGGTGAGGTCTCCCCGACGGGTTTCCACGGCGTCGGATGGCTTCGGGACGTTTGAATTCGCCGTCTAGATTCGCGCCGGAGGTGGGGAAAGCTCCAAATGGCTTCTCCTCGGTGCGCTCGACCATGCCGGAACCGGCCGTTGTGTGCTAGCAAGAAGGCGCGATGACGATCAAGGTCACGAATTGTCCTACGTGCGCTGGCGGGCGGATCAGGAAGGTGCGCCGCAATTGGAAGGGCATCTACCGCTGCCAGACCTACGTGGTCCCCGCGCTGGAATTTTACGAGTGCCCGGACTGCGGCGAGGAGGTATATGACCACGACGCCATGCGCAGGATCGAGGCGCGCTGCCCGGCGTATCCCAAGCTGCGAACCGCAGCGGCACGGTGACGAGGCGACGCCGTGGCTGCGCAGCGACATACTCGGTTCGGCGCAGCTGCGTAGGTCCGATACGCGTGCACTGGTTGAATGAACAGGTATCCGGCGAACGTCTATATTCCGGACCAGACCCTGCTGCTTGGCTTCCCTGGAATCGCGACGGATCGGAAGCGGATCGGGGTGACATGACCGCGTTGATTCCTGAGGGCGGCGCGGGAGGAGGATCGCGATGGCAACGTGGCTGGACAGAGTTCGCGCGGCTTCAACCGCAAACATCGACTTGACGACGGGAGGGCTCTTGACGATCGACGGCGTCGCGTTGACGTCGGGCGATCGGGTCCTCGTCAAGAACCAGATGCCGGCCTCCCCAAATGGAATCTACACCGCAGCGTCGGGCGGTTGGTCTCGCGTCGACCTCACGAACGGAAACCGCACCCCGCCGGAAGTCGTCGTGCGCGTCTCGGAGGGAACGACGCAGGCGCACACGACTTGGGCGCTGATCACTCAGGCTCGAGCGGGCACCTCAGGTCCACTCGTCGGCACGGACGCCCTTGTCTTTGCTCCACTTGAACATGGTCCATTTGAACGCGGCATCAACGTCCGCTGGTTTGGTGCCAAGGGTGATACCAAAGTCGTGACTGACGCGCAGATGACCGCGGCGAACCCGGCGCTCACGTCGTCTAAGGCCAATTTCACCAGTGCGGACGTTGGCAAGACCGTCATCGTGAAGGGCGCGGGCAGGCCCGGTGGCTCGCTCGGAACTCTGACGACGGACCTCGTCACGACGATCAGCAGCATCACGTCACCGACGCAGGCCAACCTCGCCATTGCAGCCGGAGCGACGGTGACGGGTGCGAAGGCGCATTGGGGTACGGACGACACTACGGCCATCAACGGTCTCGCGCTTCCGGAGGCGCGCAGCACGCCAACGGGAGCCGCAGTGTACTTCCCGCCAGGCAATTACATGTGCCGCCAGCTCACGCTGACGTCATCGTATCCGCTCACGCTCGAAGGCGAAGGCAACGCGTCGGTCATCACAATCGCCGGCGTCGTCGACAGCGACGGCGCCGACGACGGGCTCGCGTCCTCGGGGAGCGCTGGGGCACTGGTCATCCGTCGCCTGATGATCACCGGCTCCTCTTCGCGCGCGATCTCCATCCAAACACCTACGTCATCGACGACGATCGATGCTTGTGACATCAGTGGTTGCAACCAACCACCAGCAAGCGGCAGCATCTCGGCCGTCTTCCTCATCAACGCGAGCGACGTGCGCATCACGAACTGCACAATCCACGACTGCGGCCAGATCGGAGTGAAGGATCGTAAGACCTCCGCGATCGGCAACGACAACTTGAATTATTCGCCAAAGCGCTGGCACATCGCCGGCAACTACATCTTGTCGGGTGGAACCACCGTGCAGATTGCCGTATACGATCTACTCGACTCGGAGATCATCAACAACGTCGTCGACGGTGGAGATCCCACGAGCATCTGGGACGGTTGGGCCGACGGTTACGGAATCATGATCTACCGAACACTGGCAAACCAGTCCGCGACACCGGCAAACCAGTCCGCGAACAACCGAATCACAGGCAACACCGTGAAGAACACGGCGGGCTGCGGGATCTATGTACAAGGCTCCAGCAACACGCTCGTGGCAGGCAACCTCCTCCTCGGCTGCTGCACGTCGATGGGTGGTGACTCAATCCTCCCCGCGGCCATCTCTGTGAACGGCGGAAAAATCTCCGTCTCGGACAACATCATCTACGCAGGCGCGCAGCATGGCATCGCGCTGAGCATTGCTGCTGATTCATGCAACATCGAGAACAACGCACTCCGGCTTGTCGGCTTCAACGGCATCCACATCGAAGGGGCAACCGGACATAACAGCGTATGCACCAACAGGATCGAGCAGACCAGCGGGCAGTCTGCCCGAATCACAGGCAACGCCCCTGTGTCATCGCTTCTCGGCTCCGATGGCTCCGTCGCCCTCACCGTCGACGGTGATTTCCAATCGATCGCGTTTCACGACGGCGACCAACTCAACGAAGCCGTCGTCCGCATCAACCAGGCGTTCGCAGGATCCGGAAAAGTCCCCGCCGTCGGCGGTGGTGAGAGTTTGCCCGGTGTGCTCGCGCTGCAATCCCTGAGCGGCGCGGGAGGCTCGATCTCCATCACCGGGCCTGCGGCGTTGCTCGCTAAGCTGGGCTTTGGAGCCGGCGTGAAGATGTCGCTATCAGGCAGCGGCTCGCACGGCATCTTTGCCGACAGTAGCGCGCTAAGCGGATGGAGGATCGCGCTCAACATGATCAGCAACCCGGCCTCCCAGCCGTCGGCGTCATTCGACGGCATGCAATTTGGGAACATCTCGGACTCAATGATCGCGGAGAACTACATTGCCGGGGTCGGCGCCGCAGGGCGCGGCATCATCGTCGTGAGCGGTGCGAACAATGCGGTGGCGCGCAATCACATCGTCAGCAACACTACGACGGGAAACGCGATCGAAGTGCGTTCTCCGAGATCTATCGTCGAAGGCAACGTCGTGCAGGACAACAGCGGAAATGGGATCATGATCACGGCGGTGGCGACGGGTTGTGTCGTCGCGCACAACGTCGCGACGGGGAACAGTAGCGACGGCGTGCAAATCAACTCGAACGCGAATCTCGTGTCGGGAAACACGCTCACGGGCAACGTTGGGAATGGGCTGAATGTGGCCCGGGGATCGAACAATCGATTGTTCGACAACGACGTCAGCGGAAGCGGGTCGCCGATCGCCGACAGCGGGGCGAACACGACGCGGGATGGAAACGTGCTCAAGGATCAGAACGCGCCGCGGAAGGGCACCGTCAACTTGCCAGGAGCAGGAACCCTAAATTCAAAGACGGTTCCGGCAAGCGGATCCAACAACGAATACATCAGCGGGACGACGAAAGTTAGACTCACGCGAAGCTCTCCCGGCGGAACCCTCGGCCACATCTACCACCAAGTTGCCGGCGGCGTGATCACCATTAGTTCCGAGAGCGGAACTGAAACCAGCACAATCGATTGGGAGATCGTGCAGTGAGCACTTACGCCGCTCGCATGATTCGTCGGGCACGTTTCTACTTGCCAACGGCGACGTCGCGTTCATGGTCCTCATCACTGACACGGCGTTGGCCGGCCCAGGGACATGGAGTTCCGTCAGCCCCATGTCTATGGGACGGACTGGCCACGGAGCAAGCGTCCTCTCGAACGGGCGCGTGCTCGTAACGGGCGGATTCAGTCTAAAGTGGCTCCGGGAGGTCGCCCGAAGCCTTCCGAGGATCGAAAATGGCTCCGGCAAGTGCGCCGAAGGCTTCCAACGATCGAAAATGGCTTCAGGAAGTCGCCCGGCGGGTTTCCACGGCGTCGGATGGCTTCGGGAGCTCGCACGGTAACGCATTCGATCGCCGGAAATTGATTCACCGGCTAAATTCGTCTAGGACTCGAATTAGCGGCGCGGCTTCTTTGTGGTGCCTGCAGTCGCATGTTCACCATTCTCCATGTGCTTGGGAAGTCTGACCCTGGCCAGATAACCCTCCTTTTCGGTTGTGAAGAGGATACCGAGGTTCGCTACGAGCACCGAAACAACGAGCGGTACTGCGAGCTTGAATGTGAGCGCGCCAGGGACGTCGAGATCCTCTTTGGCGTCGGCAGGCTTGTCGCCAGTGTAGAAAGCCGCCCCGCCTGCCGTTGCAGCTGCCCGGATCTCACCCCAGTCGTAGAACTGTCGACGGGGAAGACGAAGCGTCTCCAAGAGGGTGCGTGCCTTCCCATCGTTCAATGAAACATGGTCCACGGTGTGGGCGAAGGCGTTGCGGAGCTTTCGTATGACAGTTGCGTCGTGATAGACATCAGCGTCAATCCAGCCCGCACAGAACGCTGCGTTCAGCTTCGCGGAGAACGTCGAGAAGGTACCGTTCTCGGAGAACAAAGATTCACGGGCCTTCCTGTTTCCATTGGAGAACTCGTTCCGCAGCCTGACCTCGAGGAATTGATCAATCCAAGCGGCAGCAACGATCACACGTGCCCGGTCGGATTCATCGGCGAGCGCCGCGTTGAAAGCCTTGAAGCAGTCCAGCGGGAGGACATATAGGCTATCCATTCCAATCATCTCTTGCAGGCAGCCAGGGTGAGATTACCCGCTAGCCCTTCGGCAACCCCAACAGCCGCGTCGCGATGATGTTCAGCTGAATCTCGGACGTGCCGCCGGAGATGCTCTGGGAGCGGCTGTACAGAAAACTCTGCTGGAAACGTCCCTGATCGACGGCACGCGGGTCGCCGGTCATGAGCTGACCGAACGGGCCCTCGATGGCCAGCGCCAGCTCGTGCAAGTGCTGCGTGAGGCGCGTCCAGAACTCTTTCTTCAGACTGGAGTCGCTGCCGGGCTCCTGGCCGCGCGACATCCGGGTCATCGTGTCCATGTTGAGCAAGCGTAGAATCTCGACGCGGATGTACGCCTTGATGACTTCGTCGCGCAACGCCGGATGCACCGGTTGCCCGTCGGCTTGTCGCTGCCGCAGGATCTGCACGAGACGATCGACGGCGATCTTCTGCTTCACTTGCTCCTTGAAGAGATATGCCGTGCCGCGCTCGTGGGCGAGCGTGTTCATGGCTACGAACCAGCCGTCGTTCTCCTTGCCGATCACGAAATCGCGCGGCACGAAGACGGCATCGAGAAACACTTCATTGAACTCGGTGCCGCCGGTGATCTGCTTCAGCGGCCGGATGCAGATGCCCGGCGCTTGCATGTCGACGATCAGGTACGTGATGCCCTTGTGCTTGGCCACGGACGGGTCGGTGCGCGCCAAGCAAATCGCCCAGCGCGAAAACTCAGCGTAGCTGGTCCACACCTTTTGGCCGGTGAGGCGATAGCCGTCGCCGTGGCTTTCGGCGCGCGTGCGCAAGCTGGCGAGGTCCGATCCCGCGCCCGGCTCGCTGAAGAGCTGGCACCAGATGTCTTCCGCCGACAGGATCTTCGACAGGAAGCGGCGCTTCTGCTCTTCGGTGCCGTAGTTGATCAGCGTCGGTCCGACGTTGTTGACCCCCACCTTGTTGATCAGCTCCGGCGCCTGCGCGTGCGCCATCTCCTCGTTGTAGATGGCTTGCTCCACCAGCCCGCCGCCGGCACCGCCGTACTCCTGCGGCCACGAAAAACCGCACCAGCCGGCTTTGTAGAGCTTCAGCTGCCAGTCGCGCATGAACTGGATCTCGGCTTCGTAGCTGGCAAACGGCGGAAACGCGTCGGTGCCCCAACCCCGCGGCAGGTTTTCGGACAACCAGCGGCGCAGCCGCAGGCGAAACGCTTCTTGCTCCGGCGTGTACGTCAGGTCCATGGGCAGGTGATTATCATTTCGGATTTCGAATTTCGAATTTCGAAAACTCCGAATTCCGAAATCCACAAATCCGACATTCGCAATTCGAAATTCGCAATTTCCCTCCGCTCTTGATCGGAATCCGAAATCGGGACATGAAAGAGCGTCTCAACAAAGGAGTAGGACCATGGCAAAAGCGGCGGGTAGCGGGATACCGACCTTTCGGCTGTACATCGACGGCGCGTGGACGGACGCTGCCGGCGGGGCGACGTATGACGTCGTCAATCCGGCGACCGAGGAGGTGATCGCGCGCGCGCCGAATGCGTCGCTCGCCGATATGAACAAGGCGATCAGCGCGGCACGGCGCGCCTTCGATGACGGGCCGTGGACGCGGACCACCCCGAAGGATCGCGCCAAGGTGCTGCGCCGGCTGATCGACGGGCTGGAGAAACGCAAGGAGGAGATCCGCCAGTGGCTGATCACCATGGCGGCGGCCGAGTACGTCAGCCATCCGATCCAACTCGACACGCCGCTGGAGCTGCTCACCAACTATCACGACCTCGCCACGTCGTTCGAGTTCGAGCAGATGCTGCCGGTCCTGATCAGCCAGACGCCGATGGGCGCGCAGGTCAACAATTCGATGGCCTACCACCAACCGGTGGGTGTGTGCGGGCTGATTCCCACGTGGAACTTCCCGCTCTTCGTCACGGTGCAGAAAATCGGCCCGGCCCTGGCAACCGGCTGCACGATGGTGATCAAACCGTCGCCGTACGCGCCGCTGATCGACCTCATCATTGCAGAGGTCATCGAGCAGTGTGATCTGCCGAAAGGTGTCTTCAACGTGGTCACCGGCGAGAGCCCGCAGCTGGGCGCGGCGTTGGTGGAGAGCCCGCTGGTCGACAAGATCAGCTACACCGGCAGCGTCGCGACCGGCAAGCGCATCATGGCGGCTGCGGCGCCGACGCTGAAGCGCGTGCATCTCGAGCTGGGTGGGAAGTCGGCGGCCATCATTCTCGACGACGCCGACCTCGACCTGGTTGCGCCCTATGCGTCCAGCCCCAGCTTCTTCCACGCCGGGCAGGGCTGCGCGATGTGCACGCGGGTGATGGTGCCGAAGCCCAAGCATGACGGCTTGCTCGAACGGCTGACGAACTTCGTGGCCGCCTTCGTGAAGGTCGGCGACCCCGCGGATCCGTCGGTCATGCTGGGACCAGTCATTCGCGAAGAGCGCCGGCAAAAGATCGAGGAGCACATCGAGTCGGGTAAAAGGGAAGGCGCGACCCTGGCCACCGGCGGCGGCCGGCCGCAGGACCTGCCGCGCGGCTACTTCCTGCAGCCGACGATCTTCGGCGGGGTGTGCAACGATATGCGGATCGCACGCGAAGAGATCTTCGGACCCGTTCTTTCGGTCCTGCCCTTCAATGATACGGACGAAGCCATCCGTATCGCCAACGAGTCGACCTATGGCCTTGGCGGCGCCGTGTACACCACCGATGTCGCCAAGGGTATCGAGGTTGCCAAGCGGATACGCACCGGCACCGTGAACGTCAACGGTGCCGTCAGCCTGCTGCATACCCCGTTCGGCGGCTTCAAGGACAGTGGAATCGGCCGTGAAGGCGGCCGCTGGGGCATGCTCGAGTACAGCGAGGTTCAAGCCATCGCCTGGAAGTGAGGGCCGTCGAGACAATTTTGAGCAGTTGCCGTTCGATCGGCCGACAAAATTGTTTGCGGCCGGACGTCGAGGTGCCACTAATCCGACGAAATCTTAGGCTTAATTCCGTGGTTCGCCGGAGACTCCCAGGTGGTATGGAACCTGCTCGGCAGCTCCGGCATGAGCGAGGCTGCGTGTCAAGAGGGTGCATCGGTCGAGACCGACCTGCCGGCTACGGCGTACCCGAATTATCGTCGCATATCGATGACTCCTGGTGATGAGGCGTCGGCCGGACTACTCTTCGACAGTCGCTACTATGCGATCATGTCGATCGCCCATCCGCCCGAGTCGCACACGCCGGACATGAACACCGACAAGGACGGCGACCGCGTCTTGATCTTGGTGAACGGCGATCTGGCGCTGCAGATCGGCGAAAACCGCTTTCGCCTGGAGCCTGGCGATGCCGTGCAGATCCCACGCGGCGTGTCGTTCGGCAGAAGCCGCTCGCACGCCGGGGCGCACCTCATCCTCATCCGCGCCAAAGCCCTGCGATCATTCTCGATGTACCGGTAAGCACGGTGCTGCGCACGGCGTTGGTTCGGCGGACCTGCTCCCGTTGGTCGCTGCGAACGTCTCGCCGACTCGGCCGCTGCGAACTCGCTCGCCGGATTTGGTCATAGCCTCTCAGTTCTCGATCAACTGTCTTCCCGCCCCGCCAACATACCCAACTCTTCCGCTTCGCCGCTGGGCGGTGTACTGAAGTCGGAGTGAGGTGGAGGTGTGGGGAGCATGGACGACACGCAAGCCTTTTCGGACGAGGAGCGGCGCGCGCTGGCGCCGTATTTCACCAATCTCGACGGGCCGGTGTTTGCCCTGCGCAACCTTCCGGAGGTGGTGAAGGGCGCGCTGTTCGCGCGCTACTCGCGCTCCGCGAAGTCGCTGCGCCGGCTCTTTCTGGACGAGTTCCTCGAGCAGGTCGGTTCCGCGCAGGTCACCACAGAGGTTGGCGTCCAACGCGCCGACAAGCTGTACGAACGGGTGTTCGACGACTACGGCGACGACTCGGTAGCGCAGCTCGGCGGCGCGCATCTCGCCTGCGAAGGCGCGTCGAACATCCTGACCAAGGTCCTCGAATGGGGCCGGCTGATGGCGTATCTGGAACAGTCGACGCGCTACATCGCGTACAATGATCAGCGGCGCGGGCGTTGGAAGTATCTGGTCCCGGCGGAGATCGAGCCCACAGAGCTGTGCCGGCGATACACGGCATGTCTGGACGGAGCGTTCGAGACCTACGCGCGTTGGATCGAGCCGGTCGAGGCGCACTATCGCGCCAAGTATCCGCAGCAGCCGGGCGACGCGGACGGCGTCTACAGGCGCACGATCCGGGCCAAAGCCCTCGATACCCTGCGCGGCCTCTTGCCGGCGGCAACGCAATCGAACGTCGGACTGTACGGTACCGGACAAGCCTACGAAGCGTTGCTGCTGCGCATGCGCGTGCATGCGCTCGAAGAGGTGCGGCAGTATGCCGATCTGATGCTGACCGAGCTGCGTCAGGTGATCCCGTCCTTCCTCAAGCGCGTCGATCGCCCGGACCGTGGCGGGCGCTGGAGCCAATACATGCGCGAGACACGCGAGGCGACGGAGGAGCTGGCGCGGCGTGTCCTCGCTCACATCACGCCCGAGCCGCGTGCCGAGGTGGTCCTCACGGATTACGATCCCGATGGCGAAGTGAAGGTCATCGCGGCGGCGCTGTACGCCGTCTCGGATCTGCCGGACGACCAGTTGTTGCGCCGCGCCCGCGAGATGAGCGCGGAGCAACGGACGGACGTGCTGCATGCCTACGTCGGCCGGCGCGAGAACCGGCGGCACAAGCCGGGCCGGGCGTTCGAGCGGACGAGTTATCGTTTCGATGTCCTCACCGACTACGGCGCGTTTCGTGATCTGCAGCGCCACCGCCTGCTCACGCTGGAGTGGCAACCCCTGAGCCCGCGGCATGGATACGGCATCCCGGAAACGATCCGCGAGGTTGGGGCGCTGCCCGACTGGGAACGCGTGATGAACGAGTCGGCGGAGCTGCACGACGCCGTGTGCGCCGCGGGCTCTCCGCAGGTGGCGTCGTATGCCGTCAGCATGGCGTACCGGGTGCGCTTCTACATGGAGCTCAACGCGCGCGAGGCGATGCACATGATCGAGCTGCGTACGGCGCCGGCGGGGCATCCGTCGTACCGGCGCGTCTGTCAGGCAATGCACCGCCTCATCGCCGAGCACGCCGGCCATCGGGCCATCGCTGCGGCGATGACGTTCGCCGACCATTCTGTGGTCGAGCTGGAACGACTGCAGGCGGAGCGCGCCGGCGAGCAGCGTCGCCGGCAGCGCTCGTCAGCGTGACGTGGCCGGGTCGTCGTCCAGCGGATGGAACACGAAACCGGTGAGCAGCTTCGGGAAGAAGTAGGTTGACTTCTCCGGCATCGTCTCGCCGGCTAGACAGACCGCCTGCACGTCCTCGATGCGCGGCGGATTCATCAGGAACGCCGCCTGCGCCCCGTGTTCCACCGCGGCGAACGCCGTCTCGTCGTCATGCGTGTATGTGAGCTTGCCCTCTTGCCCTGCCGCCGTGCAGTCGATGCCGATCAACCCGCGCAGGATGACCGTGTCGAGCACTGTGACGTCGAGATGACGCACCGTCGGCGCCATGCGTGCCGCGTACGTGTCGATCACCGCGGCGTCGTCGAGCGTGGCCACGATGAGCTGGTCGCTCCCCGCGACCGCGATGCCGAAGCGTCCATGCTGCGGCTGCTGTCGCAGACTGTTCAAGAATTCCGAGCGTGCGGCGCGCGCGAACGGTGTCAGGCGGAAGTGCCGCCGCAGCTTCGACAGGAGATCCGCCGGGTCGAAAGCGGCTATTCCGGAGAGCACGCGATGCGTCGGCAGGACGACCAATCCCGGGTGGCTCATGCTGGTGAGATACATGAGAATGAAGTTGTGCGGCGCGTCCGGATCCGTCGCCCCGGCGGCGCGGCGGTGATCGCGATAGGCGAGCGCCGTCTCGTAACGGTGGTGACCGTCGGCGATGACCACCGACTCATCGGCGAGTGCCGTTGCCGTCGCTGCAATCACAGCCGGTTCCGTCAACAGCCAGAACCGGTGGCGGACGCCGCTGTCGTTGTGGAGATCGAGATCCACCGGGCGCTGTGCGGCGGCCGCGCGCATGGGATCGAGGGCTTCGGCCTTGTCAGCGAACAAGCCGAAGATGGGGCTGAGGTTGGTGTGGCAGGCGCGCAGGAGGCGCATACGATCTTCCTTGGCGCGCGCAAACGTGCGCTCGTGCGGGCGAATGTGGCCGGTGTCGAAGCGCTCCAGGCGTACGATGCCGATGATGCCTTCACGCTGGCGCACCGCGCCGTCGGGGAGCTTGAAGTTTTCGACGTAGTAACACAGCGCCGGCTGCCGCTCACGCATCAGCACGCCGTCACGCCGCCACGCGGCGAGCAGCTCCGCCGCCTTGGCGTACGGGTCGGCGGCGCGATTCAGGATAAGATGAACGACGTTGTACGGGCTGCGTTCGTGGAGGGCGTCGCGGTACGTGTCGGTGATCACGTCATACGGCGGCGCCACTACGGCGGACAGATTGCGGACCCGGGTCGGGTCATAGCGCAAGGCGCGGAACGGACGCAGCATCACCATGATTACACGGCCGATCGGAGGCTAGCACGCAGATCGGCGGCGGCAATGACGCCTGCGCGGATGACGGTCATCTCGCCGCGCATGTCGACCACCGTCGATGCGGGCTCGCCCGGCAGGCGGCCGCCGTCGAGGTAGTAGTCGACCCGTAAGCCGAAGTAGGCGCGGGCGGCGGCGATGGTTGTGGGCGGCGCCATGCCGGCAGGGTTCGCACTCGGCGCGGTGACCGGCCGGCCCACGGCACGCACGAGGGCGGTCGCCAGGGGATGGCTGGACAGCCGCACACCGATGCCGTCGCCGTCGCCGGTCAGCACCGGCGACACAGAGGGCAGAGCGGGCAGCACCAGCGTCAGCGGCCCGGGCCAGAAGCGGCGCATCAACACGGACGCCTGCGGCGGAATGTCGCGCACGAGCTGCCGCAGCATGTTCGTATCACCAATCAAGACCGCGATCGGCTTGCCGGCATCACGAACCTTCAGCTCCACCAGCCGTTGCAGGGCCGCCGGATTCAGCGCATCGACGCCGAGGCCGTACAAGGTTTCGGTCGGATAGACGACGATGCCGCCGGCCGCCAAGACTGCTGCGGCCGCGGCGACTGTCGCCTCGGGCATCCGATCATCCGCGTCGGCGCTGTTGCTGCAATCGGGCATCCTTCTCTTCCACTTGCCGCGCCAACTCTTTCTTGAACGTCGCGAGGCGCGCCGCCAGTCGCGCGTCGCCGAGCGCCAGAATCTGTGCGGCCAAGATCGCGGCGTTCTCGGCACCGGCTTTACCGATGGCGACCGTGGCGACCGGCACGCCCGGCGGCATCTGCACGGTGGCCAGCAACGCATCCAGGCCGCGAAGGCTGCCGGACTCGAGCGGCACTCCGATCACCGGCAAGGTCGTGTGTGCCGCGATCACGCCCGCCAGATGCGCCGCGACGCCGGCGCCGGCGATCACGACGCGCAGCCCGCGCTCGCGTGCGGAGCTGGCGTAAGCGGCAGTACGCTGCGGCGCCCGGTGTGCTGAGGTCACCATGATTTCGTACGATACGCCGAGCGCATCGAGCCGGGTTGCGGCGCCGGACATGACCTCCCAATCGCTGTCACTGCCCATGAGAATGCCCACCAGCGGCGCCGTCGCTTTCGCCTTCATGGCCGTGCCTCCAGGGCGCGATGGCCGATGTCGCGCCGGTATTGCATCCCGTCCCAATGGATCTGTTCGACCGCCCAGTACGCTTCCGCCACCGCGTCCTGCACCGTCTCACCCAAGGCGGTGACGCCGAGCACGCGCCCGCCGTTGGTCACCGTGCTGTCGTCGCGTGTGGCGGTGCCGGCATGGAAAACCACACCATTGTTCCAACTGTGCAGCTCCTCCAGCCCGTGGATGATCTTTCCTTTTTCGTAGTTTCCCGGATATCCGGCGGCGGCCAGGACGACGCAGGCAGCGGCACGCGGCTCCCATTCGATGCGCACGTCTGCGAGACCGACGTCGATGCAGGCGTCCATCAGCTGCACGAGATCGCTCTTCAACCGCAGCATCAACGGCTGGCACTCGGGATCGCCGAAGCGCGCGTTGAACTCGAGGACCTTCGGGCCGCTGTCGGTGATCATCAACCCGGCGTACAGCACGCCGCGATAGTCGATCTTGGCTTCGGCGAGCGCCTTCACGACCGGTTGCATGATCTCGGCGATGATGCGGTCGTGCATCGGCGGAGTGACGATCGGTGCCGGCGAGTACGCGCCCATGCCGCCGGTGTTCGGTCCGGTGTCGCCGTCGAAGGCGCGCTTGTGATCCTGCGACGACGCCAGCGGCAGCACGGTGCGGCCATCGGTCAAGGCGATGAACGAGACCTCTTCGCCCTCGAGAAACTCTTCGATGACGACGCGCTCGCCGGCGTCGCCGAAAATGCGGGTGCGCATGACCTCGTCGATCGCGTCCTCGGCATCCTTCACGGTCCGACAAATGAACACGCCCTTGCCGGCGGCGAGGCCGTCGGTCTTCACGACGATCGGCGCACCGACTTCGTTGACGTAGCGCACCGCTTCGTCCGCATCGGCGAACGCGCTGAAGAAACCGGTGGGAATGCCGTGCCGTCGCAGCAGCTCTTTGGTGAAGGCCTTGCTGCCTTCGACCTGCGCCGCCTCCCGCGTCGGGCCGAAGATGCGCAGGCCGTGACGGTGAAAGTCATCGACGATCCCGAGCGTCAGCGGCAGCTCCGGTCCGACCACGGTGAGGTCGATGCGTTCATTGCGCGCGAAACGCGCGAGCGCGTTGACGTCGTCCGCGGCCAGCGGCACGAGGTCCGCCACGTCCGCAATACCGGCGTTGCCGGGCGCGCAGAACACGCGCTTCACGCGCGGCGATTGGCGGATCTTCCACGCCAGCGCGTGCTCGCGACCGCCGCTGCCGATGACCAGGATATTCATGCAGGCCTAGTGTCGGAAGTGCCGGACGCCGGTAAACACCATCGCCAGGCCGAGGGCGTTGGCCGCGGCGATGACGTCGTCGTCGCGTAGACTGCCGCCGGGCTGCACCACTGCCGTCGCGCCGGCCTTGGCGGCTTCCTCGATGCCGTCGGGGAAGGGGAAGAAGGCGTCGCTGGCCAGCACCGACCCCTGCAACGAAATCCCGACCCGCGCGGCCTTGGCGCGCGCGGCGAACACCGGATCGACGCGCGAGGTGGCGCCGCCGCCGAGGGCCAGCGTGCGGTGCGATTCGACGAAGGCGATGGCGTTGGATTTCACATGTTTGACGACCTTCAGCCCGAAGGCCAGCGCGGCGGACTCCGCGGCCGTGGGGTGACGCGTGGTGACGACCTTAACGGCGCGCGGGTCTTCCATCGCGCGATCGCCGTCTTGCACCAACAAGCCGCCGAAGACGCCGCGGATCTCGCGGTCGTGGCGCCGCATGACGTCCGGATGCCAGCGCATCAGCCGGCGGTTTTTCTTCTTGCGCAGAAACTCCAGCGCATCGGTGGCGAAGTCGGGGGCGATCAACACTTCGGTGAACAGCTCGTCGACCTCACGCGCGAGATCGAGCGTCCAGGTCTTGTTGGTCACCAAGATGCCGCCGAACGGCGAGTCGGGATCGGTGGAGAAGGCGCGGCGGTAGGCGTCGAGGACCGTGCCGGCGGTGCCGACGCCGCACGGCGTGTTGTGCTTCAGGATGGCCATGGCCGCGTCGGTGTCGTCGATGAACTCCAGCATCAGATACAGCGCGGCGTTGATGTCGACGATGTTGTTGTAGGAGAGCTCCTTGCCGTGCAGCTGCTCGACGGCGCGGAAGAAGTCGCCGTACAGCGCCGCCTGCTGATGCGGGTTCTCGCCGTAGCGCAGGTCCTGTGCCTTGCGGAGGCCGATGTGGATGGTGTCGCTGAAGGCGCGCCGGCCGCCGTCGTCAAGGCTGCCAAGGTAGTCGGCGATCGCGCCGTCGTAGTGCGCGGTGGTGTGAAACGCCTTGCGCGCCAATCGCGCGTTGGTGCTCGCCGAAACCGCTCCGTTCGCCCGTCGCATTTCGTCGAGCACCGTGGCGTAGTCGTGCGGATCCACGATCACCGTGACGTCGTGATGATTCTTGGCGGCCGAGCGCACCATTGACGGCCCGCCGATATCGATGTTTTCGATGGCGTCCTCGATGTTGCAATGCGGGCGCGCGACGGTGGCTTCGAACGGATACAGATTGACGACGACCATGTCGATTGGCGCGATGTGATGCGCCGCCATCTGCTCGCGATGATGCGCGTCGTCGCGGCGGCCGAGAATGCCGCCGTGGATCTTGGGATGCAGGGTCTTGACGCGTCCGTCCAGGATTTCGGGCGAGCCGGTGTGATCGCTGACGGCGACGACCGGAATGCCGGCGTCGGCGAGCAGCTTGGCGGTGCCGCCGGTGGACAAGACCTCCACGTTGAGCTGGCGCAGCCCGGCGACGAAATCGACCAGCCCGGTCTTGTCGCTGACGCTGATCAATGCCCGTGTGATCTTTGCCATCGTCATCCCTCCTCATCCGCCGCTACACAACAACCTGCGGCCCGCGTTTGGCCAGCCGTGCCGCATTTCGTCGCTGATGGTGGCGTGCCGGTCGGCGACCTGCATCACGCTGACTGCGCCATGTTGATCTCCGCACAGTACCCATGGCGGTGAAGCTGAACGTCCGGCCGATGTGGTGGTCATGGAAACGGAGAGTGCCCCCGCTTACCAGATGGTTCCCAGGTTGTAAAGCTGGCGCCGAACGACTATGTTTTTTCGGGTGCAGGTGATCCTCAACGGCGAGCAACAGACGCTCAGCGAAGGCCTGACGATCGCCGGACTGATCGACCACCTCGGACTCAATCAACGCCGGATCGCCGTCGAAGTGAATCGCGAGATCGTCGCGTGCGGGCAATACGCCGTGCGTGCGCTGGCGAACGGCGATCAGGTGGAGATCGTCCATTTCGTCGGCGGAGGATGAGCAGCATGACCGATCCATTCGAGCTTGCAGGAAAAACGTATCAATCGCGCCTGATCGTCGGCACCGGCAAGTACCGCGACTTCGCCGAGACCAAACGGGCCGTCGAGGCGTCGGGCGCGCAGATCGTGACGGTGGCGGTGCGCCGGGTGAACATCACGGAGCGCGGCAAAGAAAACCTGCTCGACTACCTCGATCCGGCGCGCTACACGATTCTGCCCAACACCGCCGGCTGCTACACCGCCGAAGACGCCATCCGCACGGCGCGCTTGGCGCGCGAAGCGGGCGTCGGCAACCTGCTCAAGCTCGAAGTCATCGGCGACCAGCAGACGCTGTTCCCCGACGTGCCGGCGACGATCGAGGCGGCGCGCGTGCTGGTGAAGGAAGGCTTCGCGGTGTTGCCGTACATCACCGACGATCCGATTGCCGCCACGAGGCTGCAAGAGATCGGCTGTGCGGCGGTCATGCCATTGGCGGCACCGATCGGCTCGGGGCTCGGCATCCGCAACCCGTACAACATCCGCATCATCCTGCAGCAGAGCCGCGTGCCGGTGATCGTCGACGCCGGCGTCGGCACAGCATCGGACGCCGCGGTGGCGATGGAACTGGGCTGTGACGCGGTTTTGATGAACACGGCCATCGCCGGTGCCAAAGATCCGATCCTCATGGCGGAAGCGATGCGTCAGGGCGTCGAAGCCGGCCGCAAGGCGTTCCTTGCCGGCCGCATTCCGCGCAAGCTCTACGCCACCGCCTCGAGCCCGCTCGACGGGCTGCTGCAATAGCGGTCAGCCTTGAGCTTTTTCCGCCTCTATCTGGTGACCGATCGGACGCGCACCGCCGGCCGGCCGTTGTTGCAAGTCGTCGAGGCGGCGCTGCAAGGCGGCGTCGACGCGGTGCAGCTACGCGAGAAGGACCTTGCAGCGCGCGAGCTCTACGCGCTGGCGTCTGAGCTGAGCGTGCTCTGCCGGCGACAGGGGGCGCGATTGTTGATCAATGATCGCATCGACGTGGCGCTGGCGGTCGGTGCTGACGGTGTGCATCTGCCAGGCGGCTCGTTCACACCGGCCGATGCGCGAGCTGTCCTGGGTCCACAGGCATTGATTGGCGCATCCACGCACAACCTTGAGCAGGCGCAGCGTGCAGCGGCCGGCGGTGCCGACTTCATCGTTTTCGGTCCCATCTTCGACACGCCGGCGAAGCGGCAATACGGCGCGCCCGTCGGATTGCAGGCGTTGGGTGTGGTGACGGAGAAGGTCACGCTGCCGGTCCTGGCGATTGGTGGGATCATGGGCGAGCGTGTGGAAAGCGTGCGGCAGCACCGGGTGTATGGCGTTGCCGTGATCTCGGCGATTCTCGAAGCCGACGACCCGCGCGCTGCAGCCCTGGCCTTGCGTGCCGCGTTGGCCGGCTGAGGGCGGCAGGTCGTCCTCTCGTCGTAGGGATGCCGGCTCTCGCGCCGGGTTGTGGTAGCCGTCAAACGAAGCGCGCGACGGCTTCTTGAAGTCCGAGCGCGGCTCGCATACAGTCCGCGCCAGAATCAACTTCCAAGGAGCGACCAATCGTGGGAACGATGTTGCAAGGAAAAGTCGCGGTGGTGACCGGCGCGGGTCGCGGCATCGGCCGCGGCGTTGCCTTGGGTTTGGCGGCCCAGGGCGCAAAGGTCGTGGTCAACGATTACGGCGTTGACGTCCACGGCCAGGCGCCGACGACAGACCCGGCCTTCGACGTCGTCGCCGAGATCAAGCAAGCCGGCGGCGAGGGTGCCGCGAACGGCGACTCGGTGTCGAGCTGGGCCGGCGCTGAGAACATCATCAATACCGCAGTGCGCGAGTTCGGGCGCATCGACATTCTCGTCACCTGCGCCGGCATCCTCCGGGACCGCATGATCTTCAACATGAGCGAGGATGACTTCGATTCGGTCCTCGCCGTGCATCTGAAGGGCACGTTCAATTGCATCCGACACGCCGCACCGCTCATGCGCGCGCAGCGCTACGGCCGCATTGTGACTTTCTCCTCCGGCTCCGGCCTGTTCGGCAATCCGGGCCAGGCAAATTACGGCTCGGCGAAGGCGGCGATCAGCGGCCTCACCAAGGTCGTGGCGCGCGACCTCGGCAAGTACGGCGTCACCTGCAATGCCATCGCGCCGGTGGCGGCGACGCGCATGACGCTCACGCCGGAAGTCATCAAGGCGCGTGAGATTCGCAAGCAGCAGGGCATCATCCGCGAGGAACGTGCCCTGGCGCAGCTCGAGGATCTCAAGCCGGAAGACGTGGCGCCGATGGTCGTGTTTCTGGCGAGTGATCACGCCGCCAACGTCAACGGCCAGTTCTTCCTGTGCGCCGGCGGCTCGGTCTCGTTGGTTGCGCTGCCGCGTCCGGTGAAGACGATCTTCAAGCCGGAGGGGCGCTGGACGCTCGATGAACTGGACGATCTCGTGCCGCTGACGTTGGCGGAAGGACTCGTGAACCCGGCGCCGCCACGGGCGTGACCTGGCACGCGTGAGTCGTGAGGGAGCGCAATGGGACAGAGACTGAAGGGTAAGGTTGCAGTGGTCACCGGCGCCGGTCGCGGCATCGGACGCGGCATTGCGCTGTTGCTGGCGGAAGAAGGCGCCGCTGTCGTCGTCAACGATCTCGGCGGCAACGTCGACGGCTCCGGCTCGTCGGCGACACCGGCGGAGGACGTGGTTGACGCGATCAAAGCGAAGGGCGGTTTTGCAATCGCCAACGCCGATAGCGTCGCGAGCTTTTCGGCTGCGGAACATTTGATCAATGCCGCTGTGCGCGAGCTCGGCCAGATCGACATCCTGGTGAACAACGCCGGCATCCTGCGAGACCGCATGGTGTTCAATCTGAGCGAGGACGATTGGGACGCGGTGATCAACGTGCACTTGAAGGGAACCTTCAACTGTACGCGCCACGCCAGCGTACACATGCGCCAGCAGAAGTTCGGGCGCATCATCAGCATGTCGTCGACCTCGGGCCTCTACGGCAACTCCGGGCAAGCCAACTACGGCGCCGCCAAGGACGGCATCGCCGGGCTGACGCGCGTCGTGTCGCGCGACCTGGGCAAATACGGCATCACCGTCAACGCCATTGCCCCGGCCGCGTCGACCCGCATGATCGCCACCGTGCCGAAAAAGGGGCGGGAGGCCCGCCAGGCACGCGGCGTTTCCATCCCTGGCAGTCAGACATCGAGTGAGCTGCCGCAGCTGCGCATGGAGCCGGACGACGTGGCGCCGTTCGTTGTCTACCTCGCTACCAACGCCGCGGCGGATATCAACGGGCAAACCTTCTTGGTGCGTGGCGGCCTGGTGGCGCTACTCAACTATCCGGCACCGGTGCGGACGATCACGAAGATGAGCCGCTGGACGCCAGAAGAAATCGCCGCGCTGTTTCCGTCCACCCTCGGTATGGATCTGGTGAATCCGGCGCCGCCGCAGGATTGATGGCGCGTTCCGCCCGACGGGCGCGTCCGGCGGCGGTCGCCACGGTTACGCCGTCGCGAGGCAGCGTGGCTGCTGCCGCTCTGTCGCAGCGTCAACTTTTCGCGGCTGCCGCGGTGCCGGTGTTGGTGGCGCTTGCGGTCTACCTGCCGGCGCTGCGCGGCGGCTTCATCTGGGATGATCCGCTGGTCCTGCAACAGCTGCGGGCGATCCATTCCGCCGCCGATCTCGTCGTGCTTCCGCCGATCATCCCGCGCTACTACTATCGTCCGCTGATCTTGCTGAGCTATCTGATCGATCGGACGCTCGGTGGTGAGCAGCCGTTCTGGTTCCATGTCTCGGTGGTTGCCGGCCATGCCTTGAACACGCTCCTGGTGTTTCTCCTCGTCGAGCGTTTGTTCCGCGCCGAATGGCTGCTCGCGGCCGGGGCCGCGTTGCTGTTCGCGGTATTCCCGACGCACGTCGAGTCGGTCGCGTGGATGGCGGGACGTTCCGATGTGATCGTGGGCACATTCATGCTGGCGACGCTGCTGCTGTTCATGGAGCGCCAGCGCGCGTGGGCGCCGTGGTTGGGCGGCTTCACCCTCTTGCTCGGAGCGCTGTCGAAGGAGTCGGCGCTGGCATGTGTCGTCCTGGTCCCGTTGCTGGACGTGATGAGCGCACGCCGGCTGCGCTGGGAACGCTACGTTCCCCTTGCCGTTGCCACGGCTGCATATTTTATGCTTCGGGCGCATGCGCTTGGTGTGGTCATCGGCGGCATGCCGACAGGGGCGCCCGCCGTCGAGCTCATCGGTGACGTGTTCCACGCCGTTGGGTTCTATGTCGTGCGCGCCGTCGCAACCACCGGGTTGTGCGCCTACATTCCGGGAGTGCCGACGGCGTGGCCGTACTTGCTCGTTGGTGTGGTCGTGCCGCTGGTCGGCACCGCGCTCATGCTGGCGGCGTGGTCGCGCGGCTCCTGGCAGCCGGGATTTCTCGGGGTGTGGTTCTTCGTGACGCTGGCGCCGTCACTGACTGTCATCGTGCGACACAGTGCCTCGGCTGCTGTGGCCGACCGCTACCTCTATGTTCCGTCGGTGGCGTCCTGCGCGTTGCTCGTGTGGGCGATCATACGGCTGGCGCAGCGCCGACAGATCGCGATGCGATGGGTAGCGCTTGCGATCGGCATGATGAGCGTTGCGTTCGGCGCGCAGACGGTGAGCTATGCGCGTGTCTGGGCCGATGACCTGGCGTTCTGGAGTGATGTGACCGCCAAGGTTCCGGACGATGCGTTGCCGCATCGGGAGCTGGCGAGCGTGCTGATCGACCGCGGCCGTTTGGAGGAGGCGGAGCACGAGCTGCAGCAGGCGCTGGTGGCGAGGTCGGATGCCGAGGGGCGCGTGATGACCTACGGCAATCTCGGCAACCTCGATCGACGCCTGGGCCGCTACGAGCAAGCCGAGCAGGCCTTCGAGGCCGGGATGAAGATCGGGCCGCATCCGACGCTGTACCACGACCTCGGCATGACGCTCATGGTGAAGGCGCAGGATGAGCAGCGCCGCGGCGACCAGGCGGCCGTGATGCGTGACATCGTCGCCGCGCGTGCCGCCCTCGAGCAGGCGCTCAAGCTTGGCAGCGTGCCCGGCGCGTCACAGACGTTCTTGCAGCAATGGGAGCCTGCGAAGACGCATGCGTTGCTCGGGCAGGTCTTGTTCTCGCTCGGCGACCGCGCCGGCGCGCGCGCGCATCTCGAAACGGCGCTGCAGCTCGACCCTACCGGTCCCGTCGCCGACGTGACACGCGGCTATCTGCAGAAGCTGCTGCCGTGATGGCCGCGATCTCCGTGCGCGTCATCACGCGGCCGGCCGAGCGCGATCAGGCATTTGCGATTCGGCGCCGCGTGTTTCAAGCGGAACAGGGCGTGCCGGTCGAGGAGGAATTCGATGCCGATGACGCGGGAGCCGTCCACGTGCTGGCGACCATCGGCGCTGCGGCGGTCGGCACCGGCCGGATCGTCTTCCACCCCGATTCCGCCAAGATCGGGCGCATGGCCGTGCTAAAGGAGTATCGACGGTGCGGAGTCGGCAGCGCGCTGCTTGCGGAGTTGAGTCGCGTCGCCGCCGGGCGCGGCGTCACGCGCCTGATCCTGCACGCGCAAGTGCACGCGATTCCTTTCTACGCGGCGCTGGGCTTTCGCGTGACCAGCGGCGAGTTCATGGAGGCCGGCATTCCGCATCGACGAATGGAAGGCGGAGTGGTTTGATGCCCGCAGGGCACACGACCGGACCAGGCTGACGCTCCATCTGGTGCCCAACCTCCGCGAAGAGGCAGAAGACAGCGACCAGTGTTGCGCAGCCTGTCCGGTCCCTCGACTCATTGATTCACGCGACGATCCGGAGCGCACCGTACCGTCAATTCCCGTTCGGGTTCGGCCCCGTCGAAACGCACTCACAGTTGGGCGTAGCACCGGCAATGAGCGCGCACGCCGAACCGGCGGGACAGAACCCGCCGCAGACGCCGGCCGACGTCAGCCCACATGCGGGCTGACATTGACACCCATTCGGCGTACTGACGCAGGACTGCCCTTGCGGACAGTCGCCGCCGCACGTATTCGACGCCGGGTCGAGGCCGCACGATGGTGGCCCGGGTTGTGTCGGTGTCGGGGTCGATGCGGGAGCTGGTGTGTTCGTCGGTGCCGGCGGCGCGCAGCCGCACAGGGGCACGGCTCCGGGAACGAGGTTGCACGTCTCGCCGGGAGGACAAGCCCCACCGCAGAAACCCGTCGAGGTCAGCCCACACGACGCCGCGCACTGGCATCCATTCGGCGTGTCGACGCATGACTGTCCTTGCGGGCAGTCGCCGCCGCACGTGTTCGATGCCGGGTCGAGGCCGCAGGGGGGCGGCTCGCACGTGCAAGCATTCGCCGTCCCCGCAACGGACCGGCACGCCGTGCCGGGCGGGCACGCTCCGCCACAGACGCCGGTGAACGGGTTCGTTCCACACGACAGCGGCGCACACCCACAGGTCCCGTCTGCATTCATCACGCACGTGTCCGTCGCCGCCTCGCAGTTGCCGCCGCAGCTGCCTGAAGCGCTCGGGCCGCACGGCGATTCGCAGGCGCAGCCGTTGGGCGTGAGGGTACACTGCGCATTCCCCGGGCAGTCGCCGCCGCAGGTGTTGGTCCCCGCAACGAACCCGCATGGCGGCGGCGCGCACGCGCACTCGTCTCCCGTCTCCAGGCATGCCTGCGCCGGTGGGCAGGCACCGCCACAGATATTCGTCTGTCCATCGAAACTGCAGCGCTTCTCGCATACGCAGTCGCCCGCCGAGTCCATGACGCACGCATCCGCGGCACTGGGACACGGCCCCCCACAGGTCTGCGTACCCGCGTTCAGCCCACACCGCGGCGGCGGGACGTGACAACTACACTCGCCGGTTGGCCGACCGGCGGGTAAGCAGCGCCCCACGCTACCAGCGGCATCCTTGCAGCGCGCAAAGCACGGACAGGCTGGCGGCGGGCATTGACCATTGACACAGCGGCCTTCAACTGTGCATTGCTCCGACGCGCATTGTCGAGCCGTCGTACACATCGGGCCGGCGGTAGGACATTCACAGCACACCGCGTCGCACGGGAAGACCGGCAGGCCGGTGATCCGCTGCCAATTCGCCAGCAGGGACTGGCACGCGTCGCCGCCGTGCCCGAGCGCGCAGTTGAGCCCGCTGCAGTAAGCCTTACACAACCCTGCGGCGGCGCCGGTGAGTCCGGCGCACGGATTGTCCTGCGCGGATGCGCTGCGGCCGACCGTCGTTACCGGTAGCAGGCATGCTCCAATGACGACCACCAGAACCGATTTCACACACGAACGTTTCATGCGGGCCTCCTTCATTGTCATTGCGTCGTGATTCCAACGAGGCGCCCGGCGTGCGGAGTCCTTCGCTACCAGTCAGTGAGGGATCATATTGCTCCAGCATTCCGTCTCCGTGCGCCGGGTGTGCCACCACTTGTGCCATGACAAGCAACTTCGCCAAGACGGGATTTTCCCTTGGCTTGATAGGATGCTTCCCTGACTTGCTTGCGGCGAGCCGACACGACCACAGCGCGCGGCTGCTGGCCGGAAGCGCGCAACGGCGACGCCGGAGCGACCCGTACGCGCAAACGGAGATCTGGTGGACGAGTACGGCTTGGCGGTGCCTCAGGTCTGTCGGGCCATCAAGCCGCGCCGGCTGGCGCGCGCGATGCGCCGGACTGACGCATAGGACGCGGACAATTGCGACCGCGACAGGTCGCCGTCAATTGCTCGTGGCTTGGAATCTCGTGAGGGTGTTCCGAAAAGCTGGCGCGCTGTAGTCGGCTTCCCAGCAGACACCGACGTTGTTCTTGAGCTGCACGACGACCGTGGAGTCTTGTGTCAACGGCAGTGGGGGCAAAGCGAGCTGCGTTCCCCGACCTGTTACGTCGATCTTCGACCGACCTGCCGTGCCGGCTTGCAACCGGATCTTACTCAGCCCCTCAGGGCTCAGCGACCGATTCGAGTAACTGAATCCCGCCGGCAGCGGTTTCCAACACAACCCCCTACCACAGGCGCCACCACCCGGAGCCCCGGCACTCATCACCAAGCGCCGCGTACTGTCGTATAGGCAAAGGACGTAATTGGTCGTCGCGGTCGGCTCACCGAAGTCGGCGAGCGACGTGAACGCTCCTTTCTTCCAATGCCAGATGAGGAGGTTGCGCTCGGGATCCGCATTGTTGGTTTGCAGTCGAATAGTCGAGGCTCCGGGCGTCGTCGGCATCAGGCAGCCCATTTCGGGGGTCGCCGCGCAGACTGCGGGAGTCGGCGTCGAGGTCGGCGTCGGGGTTTGCGTGGGCGTGTTGGTCGCCGTAGGCGTGATGGTTGACGTGGGCGTGATGGTTGACGTCGGCGTGATGGTTGACGTGGGCGTGATGGTTGACGTGGGCGTGATGGTCGGCGTGGGCGTGATGGTCGGCGTCGGGGTTTGCGTGGGCGTGTTCGTGCGTGTCGGGGTCTGGCTTGGCCCGGGGGTCACCGTGAAACAGTAGCCGCCGCCGGTCGGTGGCACGCAGATGGCGTCGTACACGACGACCGCAGGCGTCCCACCCGCACACGCCACGGCGCATTGTCCATTCACCGGCACCGCGCAGAAGGTCGATGTACCGATGCCGATGCATTGGCAGCAGTCGTTCTCCCCTGGCGTATCCGTCGGTCCGGGTGTCGGGGTGATGGTCGGCGTCATGGTCGGTGTAAAGGTGCTGCACAGCCCTGTCCCCGCGTCGCAACCGGCATTTGCAACGATGCTGCACGCGCCGCACGATCGCGGCACACCCGGTGGTGGGGCGACGCACGTCGAGGTCATGCCGTCGCACTGACAGCAGTCGTTTACTCCCGGAGGCGTCGGTGTGGCCGTGGGCGTAAACGTCAAACACAACCCGGACATCATGCACACCGCATTGGCAACCGGTGTGCACGGTTGACCGTCGCCGCCGGTCCCGCATTGATTTTGGCCGTTTGGGGCGCCACACGTATTCGGGCCGTTGCACTGGCAACAGGTTTGACCGTGCGCCTGGCTCGCCGACGAACAGAGCTGCAAAACGGCGAGCGCAACGACCGCAACCCCAAGGCGGAGTTGGCGGTAGGAGCGGATTCGCGTCGCCGTCCTCATCATGTCCTCGACGAGCAGTGGCCTTCGTGAGTGATAGGAGACTCGAAATTACAGCACTCCTGCGCGGGAAGCAATCAAATTTTTCCGCGTTACGGGGCCAACCGGGTTGCGGTGCGAACGATCCGTTGGGGATGGAAACGCGCGGCAGTCAGCAGCGCCCGATAGTGCGCAGGATGAACGGACGGCGTCCCAAATTTCGGCCCGGCTGGCCGAGACGGGTATCTCGATTGGGTGTATTGATTATCGGTCCTCGCCAGACCTGCGAGTTGCAGCCTGCCTGGTAGACCGATCCGTGCTGCCGCAGCCAAGACCGGTCTCCAGATCGACCATGAACGCGCATGCCGCGATTCCGTACCAGCGGCAGCAGCGTGCCGCGGAACACGAGGCAGTCGAATCCGGACAGCACACTGGTGACCAACGGTGCGTGACGGGCTATGAAGGTCTTTATGACGTCCTCTTTGGGTTTGTTGGGTGGTTCGACACCACCGTCGTACCCGAGGGGGACGTCATTCCGCGAACGCTTCGTTCGTTGGGTTGCG
>Ga0209415_10000590_pt1 | contig 67997 bp, 51 predicted proteins | sample PeaSoiSIISIP2007_FD_187696 | JGI IMG/M metagenome (GOLD analysis project Ga0209415, IMG submission 187696) | Peat soil microbial communities from Weissenstadt, Germany - SII-SIP-2007 (SPAdes) (version 2) | ecosystem: Environmental > Terrestrial > Soil > Wetlands > Peat | place: Germany...
CTGGAGAGTTATTTGCCCGTGCCGGAGTCGGACCCACGGATGAAGGCGATTAGGAATTGCCGGCTCGTGAAAGTGTCGAACGCGGGGCACTGGGTGCACCACGACCAGTTGGAAATTCTTTTGAGAGAAACGACTGAGTTTTTTCAGGACTGACGTGCAAGCTTGGGGACCAGCCAAGCTCGGCTGGCAACGCGGCAGCGCCTTGCATCGCGATCCCGTCCCCCTGATCGCGGGCGTCTCAATGGTCTTGCGACTTTCAGGATCGTAGCCCCATGGGAGAGTTCGGAATCAGATTTGAGATCTCAAGACTTATGTTGTGGAGGAGCTATGGGCGAAGAAACGATTGCCATTATTGGCGGAACCGGCGACTTGGGATTCGGCCTCGCCTTGCGATGGGCGCGGGCCGGAGTGCGGGTCACTATTGGCTCCCGCGATGAAGTCAAGGCAAAGGAAGCGGCGCGGCGCATACAGGAAACGCTGAACGCACGCGCGCCAACTGAGTCCGGGCGTCTTTCGATCAGCGGGCTCGAGAACGCACAGGCCGCCGCTCAGGCTTCCGTATTGGTGTTGGCTGTTCCTATCTCGGCCCAAGTCGACATCCTGAAAAGTATTCGGGGTTCCCTAAGAGGTGCCATTTTGGTGGACACAACGGTTCCCCTGGCTGCAGCCTTGGGCGGTAAACCGACACGGATGCTGAGACTTTGGCAAGGATCCGCCGCTGCGCAGGCTCGCGAGCTTGTGCCAGCCACAACGCCTGTGCTGGCAGCCTTCCACAATGTCTCGGCTGGTGCTTTACAAGACCTCTCGGCAACGCTTGAATGCGACATCCTCGTATGCGGAGATGACGACGCTGCCAAGCAAACCCTCTTTCCGTTGGTGAAGTTGATCCCTGGCTTGCGCCCGATTGATGCCGGCCCGTTGGAAATGTCCAGCATTGTCGAGGGCATCACAGCCCTTTTGATCTCGGTGAACCGCCGCTATCGCGTCCATCACAGCGGTATTCGCATTACGGGATTGGAACCCAAGTCGTAGCGGGGCGCACCTCAGTCAAAGTGTGGACGGCGTGGAGCCTGAAACACCTTGATAACGGAGCCGTGCTTTATCTCCCGCGCTACAGAGTGTTGATGTAAAGCTATAGGGATTCGGGCCGTGGCTCATCAAATCCGAGAAAAACAGGCCTCTGAAAACGCACAAAGCCGAACCACCTACCTCTTGGGCAAGTATTCGGCTTTTGCTTGAGATTATCGCGACGGCCATCGAGAAACTTGGAAGAATTGCGGACTACCGCCTTGACGAGAATGGTCCCAACAAAAGCGGTCCCGCCCTGCTCGAGCGGTCATTTTATGGAATCCGACCGCCTGCCCGAGTCTAGGTCTCACTAGGTATCATTGCAGGTGCTAAAAGGCGTTTCTGAATTCGTAAGCGACACCAAACAAGCCATTTGGATTTTGGCCACGGCTTGCTACGAACCAGAAGGTCGGGAGTTCGACTCTCTCCGGGCGCGCCACTTTCTCTGGGAGCCCCACCCTTTGCAATTGCAACGGATGGGCCACCCGCCGATACTTCATTCCAGAGCCGCGCACCCTTCAAACCCGGAAGGGTGCGGCACCCCACACTGGTCAGCGAACTCACTGGTAAACTATCGGTGTGGTATTATCCGCTCACCTTGTCACGTCGTTGAGCAGAATCGTCGGAAACGAAAGGGTGGGCCACCCGCCAATGCGACGACATACTACTAACGCAGGCCCCGTATTCGATGGTGGGCAACTTCATTTCCACCGCAGTGTGGGCTTATAACAACAATCCAGACACGGGCAAGAATGACAAGAATTGCCCCTGCGGATCAAACTCTCCTCCAAACCATTAGGATTCTGCAGTTCAAGGGGATCGTTAGGAGGTAAGTTGAAAGGTACTGGGAAGGGATTCCGTTGGATCTACTGGCCACCGCTGGTTCATCTCGCGATCTGTTTGGCCGCCTCGCTGGGATACGTCGCGCCGAGCTTACAGTTTCTAGGGATACTTTGGAGTATCCCCACCATAGCTGACATACCCGTGTCGATGGTAACGATTATACTGACCTTTTCGCACCATGGTGTGCTCGCCGGATTGTGGGCAATCGTCGCGGGGACGCTGTGGTGGTACCTGCTGTGTTGGGTGGCTGAGTTCCTTGCGGGAAAGATACGGGGCGTGAGCTCCTTGGCTGGTGGCACACCCTCAAAATGAGGCGGGTGGCACACCCTTAGACGTCTTGGCCCGCTGTCAATTTCGTCGCGGATGTGCAGGTCACACCCGAAATCATTCAGGCCCCGGATGAAATTCGAGGGGTGCCGCACTCTTCGCTTCCCAGAAGGGTGCGTCTTTCTGTTTCCTTGCTCTCAGGTCTTGCCGCCAGGCTCCCACTGCGGATTCGGGACCAGGAGGCCGGTGGGAACGTTAAGGGAACAAAACCCGTCAAGAAAGCCCCGGAATCAGTGTTTCGAGAATTTGTAAGGGCAAGACAAGCCACGGCCTACCAGATTGACTTCTCCAACTACGAACCAGAAGGTCGGGAGTTCGACTCTCTCCGGGCGCGCCATTCCCTCTCTGACTCCCCACGCTGCGCATCTGCAACGGATAAGCCACGCGCCAATTTCGGTTGACTCCCACATCCTGAGCGAACACAATTCACCGACTCCGGAGGTTTGCCATGACTGGTAATCCATACGGCAAAGACGCCTTCAAGTACGGCAGCGACGACAATATAGCGATGAGAGATCTGGCGGCGTCACGGGCGGAAAAAGCCGCTAGATCAGCCCCCTCACCGAGACCGGCGCCCATCTTCAATCCTCCCAGCTTTCCTTCGGCCAACCCACAAGTTCAGCAGTCTTCAACAGTCCGGGGGGCCAGCGGAGGGGGTGGATTTCTCGCCAGCTTGGCAAAGCTGATCGTGGCGGGCGTCATTTTCCTGGCGGTGGTCGGATACTTTGAAAGCAAACCTTCCGGATCTGCGCCGAGCGCGACGCCGAGGGAACCATATCCTGCTCAAGTCGATGACGCCACGCCAGCAGCGCCACAAGTTCAGTCTGAGCAAACGGGTGAACCGTCGCCTCCAAGTCAGCCCGTGAATGATGGACAGGCCGAGCCGGCGGCGCCAGCCACGGCACCACCGGCTGGCAGCCAGGCGGAGACGCCAGCCGACGATCCGATTGGGGCAGGTGGTTTCATCACTCCTGCTCAGTCACAAAATATCGATTCGTTGCTTTGTGTTCCGTTAAACCTGGTCAATAGTTTCTCTTGGGATAATCCTCCACAGGACGGCGAGATCGCCGCGTTCAAGAACTACGTCTTTCACTATATTCACACCGTCGCAAAGGACAACACGCGGTTCAAAATTCGGGATGACGCATATGGGCGTTTTGATCAGGGCTGGCGCGCGTCAACCGCATATGCGCCTCCTCCGGAAACCCTTGTCGAAAGCGAGCAAGCAGGACAAGCGTGTCCCGAGACGGATCAGGCCTACCAGCTGACCGTTCATCCACGATGACCATGCAAGAAGTCCGGGCTTAACGTCCTTCGACTGGCGGGTGGCCCACCTTTGGACTCCGTCCCCGCATGTGCGGGGCACACCCGAGTTCACTCAAAGTCTCGGACAACACTTGTGGGTGGCGCACCCTTTGGTTTGTAAGGGAGGGACTCTTGTCTTGCCAAGCCGAAGTCCACACCAGCAACCATTTGACGCGCGCCCAACAATGTGCCAGCGTGATTAGCGATGAGGGAAGTCGCCCGCTCTCTCGACGGGGGCGGGATGCTCTTTGAAAATTGAATCGTATCGGCGAGTTGGAAAGAGCCATTCCCGGCTTTTTCGCGGCCTTGCCCGCCTGTTTCCCAGCCCCTCTCGGCCCAAACTCTAATCGACACTCCGGCGATTAGAAATGCCTCCAACTCATTGAAAACAAAGGATCGCGACACATTCTAATCGACACACTTTCGGGACCCCGCAAGGACCCGCGCGAACTGGCAATCGGTGTAGCGCTGCCAGAAGATCAGTTCAGAGGAGAGCCGGGCAACGAAGGTCTTAGACGCGGCCCGGCGTCGCCGGAGGGTGCCGGCGCTTCTTTCCGGCGCGCCAGCCGAAAGCGGAGACGGTCCATGTACAAATAGACGACCGGCGTGGTGAACAGCGTCAGCATCTGGCTCACGATCAATCCGCCGACGATGCTGATCCCGAGCGGCCGGCGCAATTCCGAACCCGTCCCCGTGCCAAGCGCCAGAGGCAGGCCTCCGAGCAGCGCCGCCATGGTCGTCATCATGATAGGCCGGAAGCGCAGCAGGCATGCCTGGTAGATCGCTTCCTTGGGCGGCTTCCCTTCCTTGCGCTCCATCTCGAGGGCAAAATCGATCATCATGATCGCGTTCTTCACCACGAGACCAATCAACAGGATGATCCCGATCATCGCCATCACGCTCAGGTCGGTGCCGGAAATGAAAAGCGCGAGAAGCGCACCAACTCCCGCGGACGGAAGAGTCGATAGAATCGTGATCGGATGAATGTAACTTTCATAAAGCATGCCCAGCACGATGTACACCGTGAACAAAGCGGTCAGAATCAAAATCGGCTGGGTGGAGAGCGATGCCTGGAACGCCTGCGCCGTGCCGGAGAATGTGGCCCGGATCGACGCCGGCAAGCCGATTCGATTCTCTTCCGCGTTGATGGTGTTCACGGCGTCTCCCAGTGAAACATTGGGAGCGAGGTTGAAGGAGAGCGTCACGGCCGGGTACTGGCCTTGATGGTTCACCGCCAGAGGCGCGGTTCTCGCCTCGAAATGCGTGAAGGCACTCAGGGGTACTTCCGTGCCGTTCGACGAACGCGCGTAAATGCTTTTGAGCGCATCGGGATTCCGCTGGAACTCCGGGCCAACCTCCATCACCAGGTGGTACTCGTTCAACTGCGTGAACACGGTCGACACCTGCCGCTGGCCGAAAGCGTCGTACAGAGTGTTATCGATGGTCTGAGCGTCCAGGCCCAGGCGGGAGGCCGTGTCGCGATCGATCACCAGTTGCTCCTGAAGTCCTTTGTCCTGCTGGTCGGTCGATACGTCGCGCAAGTCCGGCATCGTTTTCAGCGCGGCCAGCAGTTGCGGCGACCACTTCCGCAAATCCTCCAAATTCTCGCTTTCGAGCGTGTACTGATACTGCGCGTTGCTTTGCCGGCCGCCGACCCTGATGTCCTGATTTGCCTGGAGATACAGGGTTGCGCCCGGCACCACCGAAAGATTCTTGCGCAAACGCTGGATCACTTCGTCCGCTCTGAGTTTGCGCTCCGACAGCGGCTTGAGCATGATGTACATGCGTCCCTGATTCATCGCGTTGCCACCGCCAACGAATGCAATGTTGCTTTGGACCGCCGGATCCGACGTCACGATTCCGGCAAACTGGCGCTGTTTAACGCGCATCGCGTCGAACGAAATGTCTTGCGACGCTTGAATCGCACCGCTTAGCAGGCCGGTGTCCTGCTGCGGGAAAAATCCTTTCGGAACGAAATAATAGAGGCCCGCGCTTAGAAACACCGTCGCGATCGTGATCGTAAGCATCACCGGCTGATGGTTCAGCACCCAGCGGAGGCGTTGGCCATATCCGTCAATCAGTGATTGAAAGCACCGCTCGCTGAAGCGATAGAGACGGTTGTGTCCTTCTTTCTGTATGGGTTTGAGGAACTTGGCGCACATCATCGGCGTCGTGCTGAGCGAAATTGCCAGAGAGACAAGAATCGTCACGCTCAGTGTGACCGCAAATTCGCGGAAGAGCCGGCCCACGATGCCGCCCATCAGCAGGATGGGAATGAAAACCGCGATCAACGACGTGCTCATCGAGAGCACCGTGAACCCGATCTCCTGCGCTCCCTTGAGCGCGGCCTTCATCGGCGAAAGCCCCGCTTCGCGGTAGCGAGTAATGTTTTCGATCACCACGATGGCGTCATCCACCACAAAGCCGGTCGAGATCGTGAGCGCCATCAGCGACAAATTGTCCACCGAATAGCCCAGCAGATACATCACGCTGAACGTCCCGAGGAGCGACACCGGCACGGCCACCGCAGGAATCACAGTCGCCCACACGGTTCGAAGGAAGACGAAAATCACCAAAATCACGAGCACGACGGTGATGAGCAGCGTAATCTGCACGTCCTTCACTGACGCGCGGATCGTGACCGTTCGGTCGATCGCCACCGTCAAATCAACCGAAGCCGGAATCGAAGCTTGCAGCAGCGGCAAGATGGCGCGAATCCGGTCGGCGGTACCCACAATGTTGGCGCCCGGCTGGCGGTTGATGATGACCATCACCGATGACTTGTCGTTCACCCGCCCGGCCGCCCGAATATCCTCGACCGAGTCCACCACCGTTGCGATATCGCCCAGCCGCACGGGAGCGCCGTTGCGGTACGCGATCACCAATGGCCTGTAGTGGTCCGCGTCGAACAATTGGTCGTTGTCTGTGATCGTCCATCGCACCAACCCGTTGGCAAACCCTCCCTTCGGCTCGTTGGAATTCACCTGGCCGAGCGCGGTGCGAATATCCTCCAAGCCCAGGCCGTAGCCCGCCAGAATCGTCGGATTCAACTCGATGCGAACCGCGGGACGGGCGCCGCCGCCGATATTCACCTGGCCGACGCCATCCACTTGCGACAACTTCTGCGCGATGATCGAATCCGCGATGTCGTAGAGGCGGCTGAGCGGCAACACATCCGATCGAACGGCCAGGATCATGACGGGAGAATCGGCCGGATTGACTTTCTTGTAGTTCGGCCGGCTCGGAAGGTTCGCCGGCAATTGTCCGGCGGCGGCGTTGATCGCTGCTTGAACATCGCGCGCGGCCGCGTCGATGTCGCGATTCATGTCGAATTGCAGGGTGATCGATGTATTGCCGGCAAGGCTGCTTGAAGTCATCTCCGTGATCCCGGCAATCCGCCCGAACTGCCGCTCGAGCGGAGTCGCGACGGAGGAAGCCATGATCTCGGGGCTCGCTCCGGGAAGACCGGCCTGCACTTGAATCGTGGGAAACTCCACTTGCGGCAGCGGCGCGACCGGAAGGAATCCATACGCAATGATCCCGGCGAGCAGGATCGCCACGGTCAGCAACGAAGTGGCAATCGGCCTCTTTACAAATGGCTCGGAGATGTTCATGTTCGGCGCCGTCAATCGGCCGTGGCTTCGGACTCCACGGGATTGCCAACACGATGGCGTCTCAATCGCTTCGCGAGCCGGTCAAACGCCAGATAGACGACAGGAGTCGTATAGAGCGTCAGGACCTGGCTGAACAGCAAGCCGCCCACGATGCTGATGCCGAGCGGCCGGCGCAATTCCGAACCGGTTCCCGATCCGAGGGCGAGCGGCAGTCCCCCAAGCATCGCGGCCATCGTCGTCATCATGATGGGACGAAACCTCAGCAAACAGGCCTGATAAATGGCCTCCTGCGGCGGCTTCCCTTCTTTCCGCTCCGCGTCGAGCGCGAAATCGATCATCATGATCGCGTTTTTCTGCACGATGCCGATGAGCAGGATGATGCCGATCAAGGCGATCACGCTGAAATCGCTCCCGCAGATCAGGAGCGCCAGCAGTGCGCCGACTCCTGCCGAGGGCAGCGTGGAAAGAATCGTGACTGGATGGATGTAGCTTTCGTAGAGGACTCCCAGCACGATGTACACCGTCACAATCGCCGCGAGGACCAGCAGCGGCTCGTTCGCAAGCGAAGCCTGAAACGCTTGCGCCGTCCCTTGAAAACTCGCGTGGACCGACACGGGCAAATTGATCTGCTGCTCCGCCTGATGGATCGCATCCACAGCCTTTCCGAGTGAAACGTTGGGGGCTAGATTGAAGGACAGCGTCACAACCGGGAACTGCCCTTGATGGTTTACCGCGAGCGCCGTCGTCTGCTGCTCAAAGTGCGTGAAGGCGCTGAGCGGCACCTGCGTCCCATTTGAAGATTTCACGTAAATGCTTTTCAGCGCGTCCGGGTTCTGCTGAAATTTCGGATCGACTTCCAGGACCACGTGATACTGGTTCAATTGCGTAAAGATCGTGGAGACCTGGCGCTGGCCGAACGCGTCGTAGAGCGTATTGTCGATCGCCGCCGGCAGAATCCCGAGCCGCGCCGCCGTGTCGCGGTCGATCGCGAGGTTGGCCTGCAGGCCCTGATCCTGCTGGTCGGAGGCAATGTCGCGCAATTGCGGCAGGGATTTCAGCGTGTTCACAAGTTTGGGAGCCCACTGCGCCAGTTCCTGCGCGTCCGCGTCTTCGATCGAATACTGGTATTGCGTGCGGCTCACGCGATCCTCGACCGTCAAATCCTGCACCGGCTGCATGTAGAGCGTGATTCCATCAATCTGCGCGAGCTGCGGCTGCAAGCGTCGAATGATGTCGGAGCTCGCGTCTTTCCGGTCGTCGCGGGATTTGAGGTTGATCTGGATGCGGCCGCTGTTCGGCGTCATGTTCGTGCCGTCCACGCCGATGAAGGAAGACAAGCTCACCACGTCCGGGTCCTTCAGAATGACGGCGGCGAGCGCCTGCTGGCGGCTGGACATTTCTGCGAACGACACGGCTTGAGGCGCCTCGGAAATGCCCAGGATTACACCGGTGTCCTGCACCGGGAAAAAGCCCTTGGGAATGTAGTAATAGAGCAGAAACGTGAGCAGCAACGTCCCGAAGGTGACGGCGAGCGTTACCGTCTGGTGGCGAAGCACCACTTGCAGCGTCCTTCCGTAGAACGCGATCATCCGGTCAAAGAAGCGTCCGGACGCCTTGTAAAACCGGCTCTGTTTCGAAGGTTCTTCGCGGTGGAGGAGCTTCGCGCACATCATCGGCGTCAACGTGAGCGACACAAACGCGGACACCAGGATCGTGACGCCAAGAGTAACCGCAAATTCGCGAAACAGCCGGCCCACGATGTCGCCCATGAAGAGCAGCGGAATCAGCACGGCGATCAATGAAACAGTGAGCGAAAGGATCGTGAATCCGATCTGCTCGGAACCCATCAGGGCTGCCTTCAGAGGCGGGTGTCCTTCTTCAATAAATCGGGCGATGTTCTCGATCATCACGATCGCGTCGTCCACCACGAAGCCGGTCGAAATCGTGAGCGCCATCAGCGATAGGTTGTCGAGGCTGAAGCCTGCTAGGTACATCACTCCGAAAGTACCGACAATCGAAAGCGGTACGGCAACGCTGGGAATAATCGTGGCGGCGACGCTGCGAAGAAACAGAAACATCACCATGACGACCAGCGCGACCGTGAGCATCAGTTCGAACTGAATGTCTTTCACGGACGCGCGAATCGTCGTCGTCATGTCGGTCAGCGTCGTCACGTGAATCGAGGCAGGCAGTGACGCTTGCAGGCGGGGAAGCAGATTCTTCACACGGTCGGCCACGCCGATGATGTTGGTGCCGGGCTGGCGTTGAATATTGAGGATCACCGCCGGTTGAGCGTTCATCCAGGCGGCCTGCATGTTGTTTTCAGCGCTGTCCACCACGTCGGCGACGTCCGAAAGCCGGATCGGCCCCCCGTTCTTGTAGGCGACGATGAGAGGCCGGTAACTTTCGCTCGAAAGAAGCTGGTCGTTGTCCTGAATCGTGAAGGATTGGCGCGGGCCGTTCAGATTGCCCTTCGCCTGATCGACGTTGGCGCTCCCCAGCGCCGTGCGAAGATCCTCGAGACTGAGTCCGTAGGACGCGAGGGCCGTCGGATTCGCCTGCACCCGCACCGCCGGCTTCTGCCCTCCGCTGATCGTGACAAGTCCGACGCCGGACAACTGCGAGATCTTCTGCGCGAGATTTGTGTCCGCATAGTCTTCTACTTTCTGAAGCGGCACCGTCTCGGATGTGAGCGCGAGCGTGAGGATGGGTGAGTCGGCGGGGTTGACCTTGCTGTAGATCGGCGGGTTTGGCAGGTCGCGCGGCAGGTAAGTGGACGCTGCGTTGATCGCCGCCTGCACTTCCTGCTCGGCAACGTCGATATCTTCCTTCAAATCGAATTGCAGCGTAACCACCGACCCGCCAAGGGAACTCGTCGAGGTCATCTGGTCGAGCCCCGGCAGCTCTCCGAACTGCCGCTCCAGGGGCGTGGTCACGGCCGAAGCCATCACGTCGGGGCTGGCGCCCGGATAAAACGTCAGCACCTGGATCGTCGGATAATCGACTTGCGGCAGGGCCGACACCGGAAGCTGCAAATACGCCACCGCGCCCGCCAGCATCACGCCTACCATCAGCAACGATGTGGCGACCGGCCGGAGTATGAACGGCCTGGACGGGCTCACGGGTGAAGTTCCGGGGCCGAATTCGATGCGGGAGAGTTGCCTGAATTGGACTCGTGTGGAGTGACGGCCGCATCCGATTGCAGTTTGTCCGCGCCATCGACAACAATTTGTTCGCCGGCGTTCAGTCCCTGGCGAATCACGGAAACATTCCCTTCCGCAAAATCCACCTGGACGGAGCGAACCTGCGCTTTGTTGTCGGAGCTCACAACGTAGACAAAAGGTCCCTGCGTGCCGTTTTGAATCGCGGCGGACGGAATCACGATTGCGTCTTTTCGCGCGCTGAGAAACAGGCGCGCGTTCACGAACTGATTCGGCCAGAGAGAAAGATCGCGATTGTCGAACTGAGATTTCAGCTTGATCGTCCCCGTGCTCTGATCGATCTGGTTATCGATGGTCAGGAGCTTGCCGTCGGCAAGCTTCGTGCCGTTGTCCCGGCTGTACGCTTCCACGCCGAGCTGCTTGCCTCTCATCTCGGCGACAACCTTTGGCAGGCTGTCCTCAGGAAGCGTGAAGATTACGGCTATCGGTTGCACTTGCGTGATCACCAGAATGCCGTTTGCGTCCGCCGCGTGAACGATGTTCCCCGAGTCCACCAGCCGAAGCCCGACGCGCCCGTCGATGGGCGAAGTAATCCGGCAATAGATGAGTTGGAGCTTCTGATTGTCGATCGCCGCCTGATCGGATTTGATCGAGCCGTCGAACTGGCCGACGGTGGCCTGCTGCGAATCGAGCTGCTGGCGCGGAATCACGCCTTCCTGCCAGAGCTGCTGATACCGCGCGAGGTTGACCTTCGCGTCGTTTTGCGACGCCACGTCTTTCGCAAGCTGCCCTTCCGCCTGGGCGAGCGCCACCTGAAACGGCCGCGAGTCAATCTCTGCGAGGACGTCTCCGGCGTGGACGAACTGCCCCTCCCGGAAATACACCTGCATCATTTGTCCATCGACGCGGCTGTGCACCGTAACCGTGTTGAACGCGTTCACCGATCCCAGACCCGTCACATAGAAGGGAACGTCTCTCTTCTCGACGGATGCCACCCCGACCGAAATGGCCGACGAGTTGGAATCCTTATTCTTCGACGCCGCCTCGGAACTCGCGCGCAGCCGGTACGCCACGATGGCGATGACAACCAGAACGATGAGTACGATCCAAATCCCATAACGGCGCTTGGAGGCGCCGGTTTCGGGCGAAAGATTCGATGGTGCTGAAGACGACATATCCACTCCTGGCCCTATTTTTCCACAGTTCTTAGACGTTCCGGAGACTTTCCCGGATACATCTGTCCCGCTGGCTGATTCCGTCGCCTTGACCGGATTAGGCACGCCGGGTAAGCTGAATCTCACTCTGTTATGGCGAGTATCGTCAGAGGCAAGGTTCATCTCGTCGGCGCCGGCCCGGGCGACCCCGAATTGCTGACCGTACGGGCTCACCGGCTAATTGCGCGCGCCGACGTGGTCCTGCACGACGATCTCGTCCCTGCGGCGATCCTCGCACTCGCCGGGCCACGGACCGAAGTCACAAACGTCGGAAAACGTTGCGGCAGAAAGGGCATTACTCAAGCCGAGATCAACGCGCGCATGATCGAGTTCGCGCGGCGCGGCCTAGAAGTGGTCCGCCTGAAGAGCGGCGACCCCGGCATCTTCGGCCGCTTGGCGGAGGAAATCGACGCTCTGGAAACCGCCGGGGTGCCCTTTGAAATCGTTCCCGGAATCACCGCCGGAATCGCGGCCGCGGCATCGCTCGGCGTCTCGCTTACCGACCGCCGGAGGAGCTCCCGCGTGATCATCGTGAGCGGCCATCGCGCGCCGAAAAATGCTCCCGAGGAAAAGACGGACTGGAAAAGCCTCGCCCGCGAGGACGCAACCTTGGTTGTCTATATGCCCGGCAATGATTTCGCGAGTTTGCGCAAAGAACTCCTCGCGGCGGGCCTCGACCCGGCCATTCCCGCTGTGATTGTTTCCCATGCCACCACGCCTCGCCAGCAGCATCGATCCACTACCCTCGGAGCGCTGGACACGCTGCCGCATATGGAATCGCCCGCCGTCCTCTTGATCGGCCGATCTCTCGATCGCGCGCACCGGCGCTCGAAGAGCGATGCCGTCTCGCTCGCCTTCGAAGAAGCCGAACTGATCCTTTCCTCGCTGTAAAGCCCGCGGCAGTGCTCGCCGCAACTCGCGTATCTCCGCGAAACGAAACCCTCGCGCTTCGTGTAAGATTCGTCTGGGATTCGTCGGAGCCCGTTCGCCGGGGAGCCAGCGCGCGAAATGCTCGACCGCAAACGAACAACCGTCGATTGGATTGACGTCGTCTGGCTGCTCTTCATCGTGGGACTGGCTTTTCTCCCTCCCATCAATGAAATCCACAAGCAGCTCATCCTGGTCTCGATCGGCGTATTCCAATTTTTCGAAGGCCGTCTCATCGCCGGGCTGCCCAAGCGCGGGCGGGCCTACAGCGTCCTCATCAAAATCATGCTAGCCACGCTTCTGCTCGACCATACGGGCGAAATCGGAATCAACAGCAGCTACTATCCGATTTACTATCTGCCGGTCGTCACCGCCGCCATCTATTTCGGCCCCATTGGCACGCTGCTGTGGACGTCTCTCACGTCGCTCGCATACTGTTCGTTTCTCTACCCCGCATTGCAGGAATACGAGCTGACGGCCGAAGGCAGCTACCAGCTGGCTATCCGGATTCTCTTTTTCTTCCTTGCGGCGATGCTGGTCAATCGCTTCGTGGTCGAAAATCGCCGTCAGGTGGCGCGTTATCAGGCGCTCTCGGAAACGCTCGAGGAAACCAATCGTCAGTTGCAACGCGCCGAGGCCGAGGCCCGCCGCTCGGAGCGCCTTGCCGCCCTCGGACAGCTCTCCGCCGGCCTGGCGCACGAAATTCGCAATCCGCTGGGCGTAATTAAGGGCTCCGCCGAAATGCTGGTCCAGAAACTGAAGGACTCTCAGCCGCTCACGAGCGAGCTCGCGGGCTATATTTCCTCCGAGGTGAACCGGCTCAACGCGCTCGTGGCCCGGTTTCTCGATTTCGCCCGGCCCTCCAACCTCGATTTGCACCCGCAGCAGATTCCAGAGATCGTCGATCGCGCCCTCGAATCGGTCCAGGCCCAATCGCCGAACTCGAACGTTCGCGTCGAACGCCATTACGCTCCGGCTCTTCCGGAAATCTCCGCCGATGAGCAGCTCTGCGAGCGCGTTTTCGTCAACCTGATTCAAAATGCCTATCAGTCGATGGAAGCAGCGGCCGACGGCCGGGAGCGTGTCCTGCGCCTTTTGATTGCTCCCGAGTCTTCGAACGGCCGCGAGGGCGTCGGCGTCACGGTCGAAGATACTGGCCCCGGCGTGCCGCTGGATCTGCGCGAACAAATCTTCAATCCCTTTTTCACGTCGAAGAAGGAAGGCGTCGGCCTGGGGCTCGCCATTGTCGCTAAAATTGTGGACGACCACCGCGGATGGATTCGCCTCGAAAACAATTCCGCGCCCGGCGCGCGCTTTCGTGTGTTTCTCCCTGCTTCTCCGGAGAAATCATGACATCGGACAAGCCATCCATTTTGATCGTGGAAGACGAGCAGAAACTCCGGCGCTTGATCGAGCTACAGCTCGCCGACGACGGATTTCACGCGCGCTCGGCGCCCGACGCCGAGACGGGCTTGCAACTCCTGAGCAAGGAGCCTTTCGACCTGATCGTCACGGATTTCAAGCTGCCCGGCATGAGCGGCCTTGAATTCCTCCAGGCCGTGAAGCGCGTCGATGCGCACCTGCCCGTCGTGATGATGACCGCGTACGGAACCGTCGAATCCGCCGTCGATGCCATGAAAGCGGGCGCCAGCGACTACGTGTTGAAGCCATTCGCGCTTGCCGAGCTGGTGCTAGTAATCCGCAAGGAGCTGGCCACGCATCAGCTCCGCCGGGAAAATCGCGACCTGCGCGAAGCGCTCGGCCATCGCTACGAATACAAGAACATCGTCGCGCGGAGTGACAAAATGCAGGCCGTCCTCGCTCTCGTCGAACGCGTCGCTCCCACCAATGCGACGGTGCTCCTTGGCGGCGAAAGCGGCGTCGGCAAAGACCTGATCGCGCGCGCGATTCACGAACATTCGCAGCGCTCCTCGGGACCCTTCGTGAAGATCAATAGCACCGCCATCCCGGAAAATCTTCTCGAAAGCGAATTATTCGGCTACGAAAAAGGCGCGTTCTCCGGCGCGGTCGGAAGCAAGCCCGGAAAATTCGAGCTCGCGGACAAAGGCACGCTTTTCCTCGACGAAATCGGCGACGTGCCGCCTCCCATTCAAGTGAAGCTTTTGCGCGTCCTCCAGGACCGCGAATTCGAGCGCCTCGGCGGCACGAAAACTCTCAAAGTCGATGTCCGCCTGATCGCCGCCACGAATCGCGATCTCCGCGCCGCGCTCGAGGATGGTACTTTCCGCCAGGATCTCTACTACCGCCTGAACGTCGTCGCGATCGATATCCCACCGCTGCGCGATCACAAAGAAGACATTCCGGCCCTCGCGGATTTTTTCCTTGAGAAACTCGCGCGCGAATCGGGCAAACCGGTTCGGGGTGTCGCGCCGCAGGCCATGCGCCTTCTCACGGATTTTCACTGGCCGGGAAATGTGCGCGAGCTTCAGAACGTCCTCGAGCGCGCGGTCACGCTCTCGGCGGGCGCAACGCTCGATGCCGGCGACATTCACCTCGACAACGCGCCGTCGCGCGGCGCCGCAGCAGCCGCAACCTTACTGCCCGCGGGCATGACGCTCGAGCAATGGGAAGACGACATGATCCGCGAGGCTCTGCGCCGTGCCAACGGCAACAAGAGCCAAGCGGCTCGCGCACTCGGACTTTCGCGCAACGCGCTGCGCTATCGCCTCTCGAAGATCGGCGTCCCCGACCCCCCGGAAGGAGATTCATAGGAACCGTCGCGGTGATGGGCCCGATCAAAAACCTTAGTCGCTTCTCAAAACGGCTCCAGGCAGTGGGGACCTGTCCGGTTACCGCGTCTTAGTCTTGTACTCGTGCGGGCAAGCTACTTTTCAGAAGCGAGCTCGTTAACTTCTTCGCTGGCGTGATCTTTCAGACTTCAGGATGAAGCAATCGGACGACGTATACTGTTGACGTTGATTGCCCCGTGGAAGGGCCCATGAAGAAACTTCGAATCGTTGTTTCACTTCCGAACGACAACGCATACCAACATGAACAGGGCGTAGTGGCGAAGTCAACCGGAGAACGCCTTGGGCTCGATCTGCAAGTCATCCACGCAAACGATGACTCCATAACTCAAAACCAGCAGTTACTGGAAATCATTCAATCCAGGCCGGAAGCCCGACCCAGCGCATTCTTGGTTGAATCCGTGACCGGGACGGGGCTGCGCCGTGTTGCTGAAGCGGCGGTTGCGGAGGGGATTGCATGGGTGATCAGTAACAGCGATGTGGATTATGTCGAGCTACTCCGCAAAAGCCCCCGCGTTCCTGTATTCACTGTGACCCAAGGACAACACGAAATTGGCCGGCTGCAAGGCAAGCAGCTTGCCGCACTTTTGCCTCACGGGGGATCTGTCCTATACATGCAGGGGCCGAGCAGGAGTTCCGTTGCGGTCCACAGACACGAGGGCATGGAAAGCACCAAGCCGGTTAATGTACGGATAACAACGCTCCGTAGTAAATGGAGTGAGGAGAACGCTTGTCAAAGTGCAGGCGCCTGGCTAAAGTTGGCAACTTCTCGCGCGGAAAAGTTTGACTTGGTGGCCGGCCATACTCATGAACTTGCCTTAGGGGCCAAAAAGGCATTCCAGAATATCGACAACCAAGAACAGCAGAGAAGATGGCTGGGATTGCCATTCATCGGCATTGGTATTTCGAGCCAAGTGAAACCTTTGGTTGACAGGCACGTCCTGGCCGCAGCTGTGATTACATCCGTCACGATGGAACTTGCTCTCCAGATATTAGTTCGCGCGCTCGAAACACAGGTTCAGCCGCCCGAACGCACTTTCGTGGAAGCGTCGTCATATCCCGATTTGGAGACACTGGCGGCAAAGGGATATTGAAGAGTTGCGCGTGTTGGGGAACGGCCCGCCGCCAATGCTTGGTAGGTCGAATTACCGCACAACTGGTTCATCAACATCCGGGTCCGAAAACGACGTCTTCGAAGTGACGGGGCGCGTGCGCGCCCCGAACTGAACAACATCGCCTTACGCATGCTTGCAACTAGCGGTGGTTGAAAACCACCACCACCGCTTGAATACCACCGATTTGACGCTGCGGGATTATTGGGCGCCTCGCCTGCTACCTACCGTAAACAACTGATTGGAGCCAACTTGCCGGCGACTCTCCGCCATCTGCCGTTTGGCCCCGGCCCTGCATTACCAGGGGTGGATTGAAAGGTTCCTGCGGAGTGACAGCCGGGAGGTGAGCGATGAAAAAATATCTGGCAAGTCTGGCAATGATTCTCCTGACGATGGGCGCGATACCGGCAGCTGCACAGGGTCAAGCGCCTCCGCCGCCCGGTCAAGAGGGCCCCGGTCAAGCGGGTAATGATCAGTCCGACCAATCGGCTGAAGCGCAGCCCGGAGTCGCGCGCGTCAGCTTGATGAATGGCGACGTTTCCTCGCAGCGCGGCGACAATGGCGATTGGGTCGCCGTGACACTGAACACTCCGATTTCACCGGACGACCGCGTTGCCACAGGCGAAAAAGCCCGCGCGGAAATTCAACTCGACTACGCGAATATCCTGCGCATGTCGGAGAACGCAACCGCGAAAATCGCGACGCTGAGCCGCACGGGAATTCAAGTCCAGATTGGACAAGGGCTCGTCACCTACACCGTATTGAAAGGCAGCGAAGCAAATCCAGAGATCGACACGCCGAATGCCGCGATTCATCCGAACGGGCCGGGCGAGTACCGCATCCAGGTTAATTCCGACGGGGAAACAGCGGTGACTGTTCGCGACGGTTCCGCGGACGTCTCCACGCCCCAGGGCAGCACGCACGTTGACCGGGGCCAAATGACCACGGTACAGGGCACGGATAGCCCCGAGTATAAGACCGAGTCCGCGTCCGGGCGCGACGACTGGGATTCTTGGAACGACGAACGCAATCACAGAACCACCAGCGCCCAAAGCTGGGGCAAGACCAACCGGTACTACACAGGCTCGGAAGACTTGGACAACTACGGCACGTGGAGCGAAGTCCCCGACTACGGTCCTGTGTGGATTCCGTCGCAAGGTCCCGGCTGGGCGCCGTACAGCGATGGCCGCTGGGTCTGGGAGCCCTACTACGGCTGGACTTGGGTTGGTTATGAACCGTGGGGTTGGGCGCCCTATCACTACGGTCGCTGGTTCGTTTATGGCGGCAACTGGGCATGGTGGCCGGGGCCCGTGTACGGCTATCCGGGCTACTATCCGATCTGGTCACCGGCGTACGTCTCCTTCTTCGGTTGGGGAGGCGGAGGCTGGGGTGTCGGTTTCGGCTTTGGTTTCGGCTTCGGCCACGTCGGCTGGCTGCCGTGCGGGCCGGGCGATTGGTATCACCCGTGGTGGGGCCGCGGGGGCGGGCGCTTCAACACGGTCAACATCACAAACATCAATAACTTCCATGAAGGGTTCGGACCGCTCCACGGACGCGGATTCTCGAACGTCAACGAGGCGTTCCGGAACGAGCGAGTCCGCGGTGGCATAACCTCAATGGACAGCAACCGGTTCGGCCGCGATGCCGTCAGGGGTCATGGTCCGGCGATGAGCGAGGCCGCTTTCCGCCAGACCAGCATGGTGAGCGGCAAGATGCCGATCACGCCGTCGCGCGAAAGCTTCAGCCCGTCGGGCCGCGCGGCAAATCCGTCCGCGTTCCGAAGTGCGCCGCCGAGCTCGCAGCATTTCTTCAGCGGCACGGCTCGGACCAACAACGCGAACGGATCAGCTCCGCGATCCTTCTCCGGCGCGAACCCGACATCACGACCGCAATCCGGTTTCAACGGCAATCGGAACGGCAGCTCGTTTGAAAGGCCGGGATCGCAGAGGCCGTCGCAACCGATGAACTCGGCGCGTGCAAATGCTCCCGCATCGGTGCAGTCGAACCGGCCGGGATCGTTCAATCCTCCGCAGTCGGGAACGGCCGCGCGCTCAACGCAGAGCTTCTCAGCCGCCAACCGCGCCGAAGTGAACAATTCAGGGCGCGGATCGTTTGCGCGTCCGTCTTCGCAGGGAGGCTCGCAAGCTGCGCCTCAAGGCGGTCCGTCCGAAAATCGCGGCGCGTGGCAGCACTTCACTCCGCCTTCGCGGAACGTGCAGCCGCAGGAATCGGGCCGCGGCTTCGCGCAACCCAATCAATCGCAGCGTTCGTTCAATCCGCCGTCGTCGGCGTCACGGGGGAGCTACCCCAATTCATACTCTCGTCCTCCCCTTAATATGAGGCAGCCCATCGTGACGCCCCGAGGCGGCGGCTCATACGGCGGTGGCTATCCGCGCGGCTCGTATAGCCAGCCACGCGGCGGCTATAGTGCGCCGCGCGGCGGCGGCTACAGCGCACCGCGTGGAGGCGGAAATAGCGCCCCTCGCAGCGGAGGCGGTGGTGGCGGCAATCGCGGGGGTGGCGGTGGCCACTCCAGCGGCAACCATTCACGCTGATCGAAAGATATAGGCATTGGCAGTCCGCGGCCCCGAGTTTTCGGGGCCGTGGCGCATAAGGTCAAAACGGAGTGCTGAGATTTACCGAGTTCGAGCGGCACAAAAGGCGCAAGGCAACTAAATCGGATGCGAGCGGTTTCATAATCCGGAGCGAAGACACGCCATGTCCACATCCTCGATTCGTGTTGTCGCATGGTTCACTTGGTTCCGCGCCCGCGTTTGGCTCGATCGCCTGGCCGTGCTATCAAGAGGACACTCTGAAAAAGGGGGCAACATCATGAGGAATAAACGCTCACTGCTCACGCTCCTTCTGTTCGTCGCCGCACTATTTGCGGCGCTCCCAATCACCGCCGCGGCGCAAGACGATCCTCCCAGCCGCGTTGCGCGGCTCAACTACATTCAGGGCTCGGTCTCGTATCAAGTCGCCGGCGACACGAACTGGATACAGGCTGACCCGAATCGCCCGCTCACCACCGGCGATAATCTCTGGGTTGACCAGAACTCGCGCGGGGAAGTCCACGTCGGCAGCACGGCGATCCGCCTCTCGAGCCAGACCGGCGTCTCATTCCTTACGCTGGACGACCGCACGGTCCAGCTTCAGCTCGCGCAGGGCACCATCGAGGTCCACCTGCGGAATCTCTCCTCCGGAGATGCTTTCGAAATCGACACTCCCAATCTCGCCTTCACTCTCAGCCACGCAGGCGAGTACAGGGTCCAGACCGATCCTGATGGAAACTCCACCGTCATCGTCATCCGCGAAGGTGAAGGCGAAGTCACCGGTAGCGGCGATTCTTGGGTTCTGCGTGCCGGACAACAGTACACATTCAACGGCACCGAACAGCTCTCCTATGACGCCATGCCTGAGCCGGGCTACGACGATTTCGAAGACTGGTGCCAGTCGCGCGATCAGCGCGAGAACGGCGCCGCTTCGGCCCGCTACGTTTCGCGCGACGTGGACGGCTACTACGATCTCGATGACTACGGCGACTGGGAATCAGATCCGGACTACGGCAACGTCTGGGTTCCCCGGGCGGTTGCCGTCGGATGGGCGCCCTATCACGTCGGCCACTGGGTCTGGATCGCGCCGTGGGGCTGGACGTGGGTCGATGAAGAGCCCTGGGGCTTCGCGCCATTCCACTACGGCCGCTGGTGCTTTGTAAGGTCGCACTGGGCCTGGGTGCCGGGACCGATCGTCGTTCGGCCGGTCTATGCACCGGCGCTGGTGGGATTCGTGGGCGGCGGTGGATTCGGCTTCTCCGTCACGTTTGGCGGAGGCTTCGCCGGCGTTGCCTGGTTCCCTCTCGGGCCGCGTGACGTCTTTGTTCCCGGCTATCGTTGCAGCCCACGCTACGTTCAGGTCGTCAACGTCACGAACACGCGTGTGATTAACGTCACGCAGGTCACCAACATGTACAACACCGTCGTCATCAACCGCGACACGACGGTGATCAACAATTACACGTACGCACGCAACGTGACCGCAGTCACCGCCGTGTCGAGAGAGACCTTCGTCGGCGCGCGTTCCGTGGCGTCCGCCTCCGTGCGCGTTACGCCCGACCAGATCGATCGCGCGCGCGTCGTCGACTCCGAACAGATCGCTCCCACGCGCTCGAGCCGTGTCTTCGCCTCAGCCAAAATGTCCACCGTGCGGCCACCCGTCCCGATCGAACAGCGGGCCGTCGTCGCGCGGCTGAATCCAGCAGTGTCTCGCCCGGCTCCAGTGACCACGACGAACACCAATCGCGGCTTCGGACAGGCACAGGGCAACCAGCCAACGAATCCGCGCGGCGGCTTCAATAACAATGCACAGCCGCCGGCCCGCGGGAATGTCGCGCCACCAGCCGCACCCGCCAACAACAATCCGCAGCCGCAATCACGCGACGGATTCCACCCGTTCCAGCCGCCGCCCGGAGGAAACAATCCAAACACCGGCGGCAACCCGAGCGCCAACACCGGCGGCGCAACCGGCGGCACCGGCAACACGCCTCCGGCGAATCGCGATAACGGAGCCTTCAACCGCTCCGGCAATCGCACAACCCAGACGCCGCCAGCCCAAACGCAGCCGGCTCAAACGCAACCGCAGCAGAACGAGCAACGCCAATCCGTGCGATTCACGCCTCCGGTGAAGGCGCGCGATGAAATGTACGACGTTCATCCGCCCCTGAACCGCAAGGAGGCGCCGGCGCCACCGAAGCAGGAGGAAAAGCGCCCCGCGCCACCGGAAAAGGGGAAGGATCAGCACGACGAAAATAAGCGCGAGCACTAGCGCCGCGTCATTTGTCGGCTACGTTCGTCCCGGCGGTCCCGATTATTCGGGACCGCCGTTTTCTTTGAGCAAGAGCACTGCGGGCGCGGCTCTGAACTCCGCCGCTGCCTTCGATCAAGGCGCGGGCGTGCCCGGCGTCGCGGGCGTTGGAGCGGCAGGTGATGCCGGGGCTTGTTCGACGGCGAGATAGGCGCGGCCGAACGCGGATTGCTGCGTGCCCGCGGCGATCACCACGGCCTGCACCGTGTAGCGCCCGGAAGGAAGCTTCGCGAGCGGCAAGCTGATGCGGAAGGAAGCGGTGCGCGATTTCGGATCGACCTCCGCGGGAGCGAGCAGCGGCGTTGCGTTCACCTGCACTCCGCCGCGGAAAAACACCAGCCCGGCGCGCAGAGCGCTCGCATCAAGCGTCTCGGATTTTCCCGCCTTCTCCGGATAGTACGCCTGGAAGAAAACGTAGAGCGTCTGCTGCTGCGTGAAGAATCGCGTCACGCTCGGGACGATTTTCTCCCCCGCCATCTCCAGCGGTGACGCTGCTAACTGCGCCCTGATTCCCTGCCCTTTCGTCTGCACCTCGGTCGATTTCTCCACCGGCACGAGCTGGCTCGAGAGCAGCACCGAGCTGAGGGCCATTCGATCCGCCGGACGCAGCGGCACGGTGAGTGTCTGCTCGAACGTGCCGATCTTCCCGGACTCGTTTTCCCGCGCCACGAATTTCAACCGGTACGCCCCCGGCGCGAGCACCACGCCGCCCTGATACACCAGGCTGGTGCTTTTCACCTGCTGAAAGCGCTGCTCGTCGAGATGCACGGTGATTGTGTCGCGCAGCGCGGCCACGCTCACTCCGGAGGGAACGGCGCGCACCTCCGCCGCGAAATCAAACTCGGCTTCCCGGCGGTTGTGCTTCTGCGCCCAATCGAGCGCGCTTGACGATAGCTTCGCGGAGATCGGCACGTACACCTGCTGGTCGCTCAACCGGAACATCGCCGTCTCGACCGCGATCGGCAAATCGACTTCGGGGCTTTCCGAACTCATCGCGTCCGCGAGCTGCTGGTCGCGGTCCTCTTTCTCGAGGTGCTGAAAATCTCGCGGCGCGTAATAGCCGTTGCGGTAGCGCACGTGCGCCCCCGGCGCGTTCACCTTCACGCGCACCGCCCGCCAGCGGCCGTCGCGCTTCACGTCGGACGGCAGATTGTAGCCGAGCAGGTAATATCCGCCGTTCTCCTGCTGAATCTTGGGGAAGGCATCGCTCAGATCGCCCAAGTCGAAGAATGCCCGGCCTCCGGTGTCGGTTGAAAGCGTGGCGAGTGTGTCGCGCGAGCCCTCGCGCTCATCCGTCTGGTGATACACGGCGGCGCCGCTGAACATCGACGTGCCAGTTGCGGCGCTCGTCGTGGCATCTCCCCCGGGCGGCGTGGCGAACATCCCGCGCGCGTCGATGGAATAGACCGACACGTTCGCCCGGTTGGCCGCGTCCGTGGCGGCGCGCAGCTCGGCGCGGTTCTCTTCGCCCGTCTGCGTGATCCCACCCGTGAATTCCACCAGCGCCTTGCGTCCGGGAATTCCCGCCATCACATTCGCAAGACCCTCGACGGCGGCGAGTTTCTGGTCCGTGTTGAAGACGTTGAACTCCGTCTGGTCCGGCGTGTACGCCGCTCCCGTGTCTTCCTGCACGTCGTATTCACCGTTTTGGGCCGCGGCATAAAGGGGATTCGCGATCTGCGAGGCCGCGCCCGGCACAAGTTGCGCGATCGCCTTGTTCAGCACGGCCCGATCGTTCGTGAAATTCGCGAGCACCGCGAGGCGCGAACTGAACGTCACCACGGCGACGAGGTCCGCCGGCGTCATCTGCTGCTTCAGAAACTTCTCCGCCGCGCCGTGCGCGCGCAGGATGTCGTCCGTCTCCATCGACGTCATGTCGAAGAACAGCACGATCATTCGGCGGTCGCGGAGCTGATCGGAAAGAGCGTCCGTTACTTCGGCGTTTCCGCCGTCCACCGGCACAACGACGGGCTTGGCGTTCTCCTCGCTTGCCGTTTCGACCTTTTCGATATCCGAATACGAAAAAACGGAAATCTTCTGGAGCTTCCCGTCGTCCGTGACCTCGAATTCGTTCGCGCTCAATCCCTTGATCGGCTTCCCGGAACTGTCGGTCACTTCCACATCGATGCGCACCAGATTCGACTGCGCCCGAAGCCTCGCTGCCGGATTGAGCGGTGGAGATTTCGTTTGTGCCCGCGCGGACGCAGGCAAGGACTCCTGCCGCGCGGCTCCGGACACAGGTAATAGCAACATCCCTGCGATAGCCATCGCGGCCACGCAGGCGCGCACGGCTTTGCTTTCCGGATTTCGCCGATTGTTGCGATTTGTGTCACGCATAATCTTCGCTCACAGAGTAAAACGAACCATCAGGGCCATCGTTCGCATCGATCCGGCGCTCGTGACGCGGCCGAAAAGCGAAAACCCGGACCCCGCGCCCGTGCCGAGTCCGCACACGATTCCAGAGCCGGTTCCCGTTCCCGACCCGCCGCTCCCGAAACATGGGAGCGTAGTGCCGATACCGTTGAAGTTCGGCGTGTTCGTAAGGTTCTGGATTTGCCAGCTCACGTTCATCTGATGCCGCCGCTCCGGGCCGAACCGGTACGTCTTCGCCAGGGACATGTTCCAATTGAAGCTGCACGGCCCTTCCACGGCGCCGCGCGGCTCGTTGCCATAGGTTAGATTTCTGTTCGCATCCGTGGGTAAGCTGAAAACGCCCGTATTGAAGTACGCGGATGGCGAGCCACCGCAAATCCCCGTGTTCGGATTTCCAGAAATGTCGGGGCGCAGCGAGAAATTCGCTCCCGTGCCGTTGTCGGAAGCGACGCCGCCCAGCAACACTGTAAAAGGCGTGCCGGTCTGCCACGTGAAAATATTCTGGAGTCTCCAATCGCCAAACGCGTGTTCCTTCCATCCGTGGTTCGCCCAGCGGGCCCTCTGGCCGAACGGAAGCTCCCACATCGACACGGCGCGGAACTGGTGCCGAACGTCGAAGGTGGAGAGCCCGTATTCGGCGTGAAGATTGCCGTCCTGCTGCTCGACCGTGGCCGCCCCGCCGCCAATCGAACTCGCATCGTCCAGCGATTTCCCGTAAGTGTAGATGCCTTGCAGCATGAATCCCTTCGTGAATCGATGCACGACGCGCACCTGGAGCGCGTTGTATATGGAATTGGCGCCGGATTGGTCGAACGTGAAGCCGGTCGCGTTCGGGTCGACGCGATTCGCCTGAATCTGGTCCGAGGGCGTGCCGAGAGGCGCACGGTTGGGCGCGCGAAGGATATCGAGATTGGTTCCCTTCGTGCCCGTGTAGGTCAGATCGAGAAGCCAGTTCGCCGAAAGCGATGTTTCGGTTCCCAGATTCCACATCTGCGCATAGCCGTTCTTATAGAAGGGATCGACCGACTGCGTGTTCGAAATGAAGGTGCTGCTTTGCGCGGCCTGAAATCCGTTTTGGAGCGTCAGCGGCTGGGTCGACGTGGTGGTCAGGGTCTGCGCGGTGGCCACCGGCGGCTGGTAGGCGAGCTGCCGCGCAAGAGTGTTGTAGATCGACTCGTTGTAGAAAATCGAATATCCGGCCCGCACCACCGTCTTCGGCTTGAGAAACTTCGGCTGCCACGCGATCCCGATCCGCGGTTCCCAATTGTTGTAGTTGCCGTGGGTTAGGGCGCGCGGGAGTGCGCCGCTGAATGATACCGTCTGCCCGGGACGCACCTGTTCGACGCAGGAAGGGCACGAAATGTTCTCCTGAGCGAACTGCAAGATCTGGGGATTTACGTCCAGGTTCACAATGTTGTCGTTTAGCTCGATCGGCGGCGTGACGGCTTCGTAGCGCAGCCCGTACTGAAATGTGAACGTCTTGCTCACCCGCCAATCGTCCTGCGCGTAAGCGGAAAAGCCCCAGCTCCGGAAATACGTGTTTGGATTGCCGAACTGCTCCGTCGTGTTGAAGGGGCGATTTTCCAGAAAGTCCGCGAAGTCGTTGCCGGTCGCAAGGCCCGTGAAGATGAAACCACCGCGCGGATTCGGACTCGAATCGGTATTTAGCTGGATGCGCCGAATCTCGCCGCCGTAGCTCATCGTGTGGTTCTTGTGTACCCATGTGACGCCGTCGGACACGCGCAGCGTCTGGTTCCGCGTGAGCGACGGAATCGGATCGCTCAATCCCGAGAAATCCGTGAAGCCGATCCGTGGAATGCCGAAATCGATCGGCGCGATCGAGACGCCGGTGATTCCGAGGTTGCCGGCGACGTCCGTCCCGAACGAGTTGTCGCTCAGGAGCTCGGCGCGATTGCGGCTCCAATTCAGATGAAGGCTTTCGACCACGCGCGACGTCCAGTTGTGAGACAGCCCGAGGTCCACGCTCTGGCTGCGCGTGGATTGGTGCCCGCCGATCCCCGCAAAATTACTGAGCGTGTCGGATCGCTGCGAATTGAAGTTGTATCCGCCGTTCATATTGAATTTCGCGTTGATCGTGTGCAGCACGCGAAAATTCACAACGTCCGAATTCAGCGGCGTCGTGGCCTGCAGCAGATAGTTCTGCCCGGCCGTGCTCGGCAAGTTCGGCTTCGGTATGAAATTCAGCAGGCCCTGCACCGCCGTATTGTTCGCGAAATCGCTCGCTGGAATCTGCTGGGCGCTGCCGCTCGAGCAGTTCGTGTCGGCAACGGTCGGAAAGGGAACGGCAGGCGAGCTGAACGGCAGGAAGAGCGTGGGCACACTCGCGTTCGCCAAGCAGAACAAGCCGTTTCGCTGGTCGAGAGTCGGGACCGTGGAAAACGTGTTCACGGCGTTCTTGGCGATGTCGTGCTGGTAGTTCACCACGAAATAGGTTTTGTCGCTTCCGTTGTAGATGTGCGGAATCTTCATCGGGCCGCCCATGGTCCCGCCGACGCGCTCGTCGTAGCTGCCGATCTGCGGATATTGCGCGCCCGTGATCGAAAACGGCTTCGCGTCGAATGCGGAGTTCGTATATCGATCGAAAAAGCTGAAGCGCACGCGGTTCACGGTCTGGCGCAACAGTCTGCCGATGTTGGTTGCATTCGCACCTCCGCGGCCGCCGGGAAATCCTCCGCCTCCACCACCCGGGAATCCTCCGCCCTGTTGCCCGAACCCTTGGCCCGGACCGCCGCCCGGGCCTCCGGGTCCGCCGGGAGCTCCGGGCGCGCCCGGCGCAAATTCTCCGGCGCCGAATCCGCCCGGTCCACCGAATCCGTTCGCGGATAAACCTTGCCCGACAGTTCCTTGCAGCAAGAAGGAATCGGAAGACGATCCCGCGCCGGATGGAATCGCAGCGGCCATCTCCGATCCGGCCCCGGGCTGACCAACCGCTTCTTCGCCCTGCGCGCTCGCGCCGCCCTCGCCCGTCAAGTCCGTCTGCTGAAATCCGCCGCTCGCCAGCCCTTCGCGAACCGCGTTCAGGAGCCCGGGTGCAATCTGGCCGCGTCCGCCGTTCCTTCCGCGTGCGCCCGGTGCGCCTGCGCCAGGCCCATTCGCGGAATTCGTCGCCGAGCGCTGGCCGCTCCCAGGCGGGCCGCCCGGTCTTTGTCCGGCGGGCTTGGCGGGAACTGGAGATTCCGCCGGCGCAGCCAACTGGGCGAGTGTCGCGACGCGGAGAACAAACTGAAGCGGTGGTGGTGGAGGCTGAGCTCCGAGCTGAACATCGAGTGACGCGGAAACGAAACCGAGCTGCGCTGCCTCGACGGTATAGTGCCCCGCGGGAAGCGAAGGAACTTCAAACTTGCCCGACTCGTCCGTCCAGCTCACCCAGACTTTCTTCAAATCGGTATTGGTGAGCCGCAACGCCGCGCCGGGAACCGGCGACCCATCGGCGGTGCGCACGATTCCAGCCGCAACGCCGGCCGCGCCGGAATTGGACGGTGCCGAGGAAGTCGGAGCGACCGCCTGCTGCGCGAGGCTCGCGCCGGCCGTTACGAGAAGAATCGCCAATAGCTGCGCGCTTATCTTGAACGTGCCGTGTCCGCGGATGGAATATTGCAACACCGTTCTCTTAGTCTATGGAATCGCGCTGCGATTTCCGCATCTTTCTTGGACGATGTCGCACGAGGAGGAGTTACCCGCCAGACGGCGCAGGATCGTACACAAGACGGAAGGTGACTGGTTGTTTGAGGCGCGGATTTTCCATTTTCGTCGTCACGTAAAGCTGCTTTCCGTCAGGTGAAAGCTCAAATGTGCGCGTGACCTTGCCGTCGCGCCTTCCCGGCGTCACCGCGATCAGTTGAGTATCCTTCCACTGCGCGACAGGGGGCGCGCTCGTGCTGTCTCCGGTTGCGCCGCTGCTCGAGGAATTGCCCGATGGACTTGTCGAAGATCTGTTCGACGAACTCGCGGACGATGCATCCTCATTCGAATAAACCGCGAGCACGCGGCCGGATTCGTCGCTCACTTTGGCGGATGTCGCGGTCTGCTCGATCGTAATCTGCGACAGATTGTTCATCATTCCGCTGCTTTCGCCATCCGTTGATCCTTGTCCCTGGCCTCCACCCGTTCCTCCGCCTCTTCGCCCGCCGCCCATCCCGCCCCATCCTCCGCCGCCCATTCCTCCACCTCCGCCCATTCCGCCGCCACCGCTCCAGCCACCGTGGCGCTGCCCGCCGGAGTTTCCGGCCTGCTGCATTTTTTCGCTGGGATCGTCGCTGTCATCTTTGTTCAGCGCCCAGGTGCCCGAAAGGTTCGGTTTCCCGCCGATTTGAGCGGGAGTTCGCGGCTTCGCTGCCGGCGGCTGCTGATCCGCCGGCGCTGCCGAAGGAAGCGGACCGGCCGGAGCCTGCGCGGAGGCGCGCCCCGCGCAAACGGTCATCCCAATCGCACAAACGGTGAAAAAGCCAATAAAACAGCAGGTTTTCGCGAGAATCACGTGTTTTTTCATCATGGCAGAAATGGCCCCTTAAAACCCCTTAAAATGCCGATTTTGGGGGCTTTTTGACACGTAAATGATTCCTTTCAGGGCACTGGTTGGTTCCACAATCTCAAGGAGGGCTTTCGCCGCCGCCGCGTCCTCCTGTATCATGCAGCATGCTTCCGTTCTCACGGCGACCGTCTCCGGCACGCGTGCACCGACCGCGGCGATAGTCCAAATCGGCCGCGCGACGCCGGTCGCAGGCCGTCCGATTGCGCGGGTCTTCCCAAAAACGGCCTAAAGGAATCGCGGGAAAGGGGAACACGAATGGCACACTCTGGAAACCAGATGCGGCTCGCCGTCCTCGGCGCCGGAAAAATGGGCGGTATTTTGATCGAAGCGTTTGTGAAGCAAGGACTGGTATCGCCGCGGAATATTTCCGCCACCGTGCAGCACGCGGGCGCGCAACGAAAGAGCGGCGTGAAACTCTCCGTTTCGCTGGGCCGTGACAATCGCGCGGCCGCGAAAAAAGCGGACGTGATTTTTCTGTGCGTGAAGCCACAAACCGTCGCGCGCGTGGTGGATGAAATTCGGGGCGAGCTGAACGAGAAGAAACTTCTGATTTCCATCGCGGCTTCGGTGCCGACCCAATATATCGAGAAGCGTCTCAAGGGCAAAGTGCCCGTGGTCCGCGCGATGCCCAATACCCCTTCGATGGTCGGCGCGGGAATCACGGCGATCTCGCCGGGAAAGTTCGCGACCGCGAAGGACGTCGAGACGGCGCGCAAACTTTTCGATGCCGTGGGCAAGACGGTGGTTGTAGACGAAAAAAACATGGACGCGATCACGGGCCTCTCCGCAAGCGGGCCGGCGTTCATTTACATCATTCTCGAATCGCTGGCGGAAGGCGGCGTCAAAGTTGGATTGTCGCGGGAGCTTGCGACGCTGCTTGCCGCGCAGATGACATTGGGGGCGGCGAAAATGGTAATCGAGACCGGGCACCATCCGGCGCTGCTGAAAGATACCGTGACGACTCCGGCCGGCTGCACGATCGACGGCATCCTCGAATTGGAAGAGGGCGGATTGCGCGTGACGCTGATCAAAGCCGTCGTGAAGGCTGCGCAGCGGGCGAAGGAACTACTCGTCACCGATGAAGACAAATAGGCGGGAGCGCGCCCGCAGCTTGGCTGCTTAGAGCAGCGGGCAGGACTAACGGACAAGGCACTCACCGCAGAGACGCAGAGAGCGCAGAGGAATTCCCTCCCACCGACGAAAACGCCTGAGTGGAACGCTGCTGAGCTAGCTCTTGAGCAAGAGCACGTTGACCGCTTTGACGACGACTTCGACTTTGTCGCCCTTCTTGATTCCGAGTTCCTTCAGCGATTCAAGCGTCATGACTGAGGCCATGCGCGACGCCGGCACACTCAGCTTCACCAGACACATCACGGTGCCCTTCTTGATTTCCGTCACTTTGCCTACAATCCGATTGCGCGCTCCGACTTTCATGTTTTGCCTCCCGTAATATTTCGATGCCGCATTTAAGCCGGTGTGCTAGACCGCCCCGACAGGTTACTACGATTAGCTGGAAATAGGGGGCGGACGCTACGGCGGCGCTCTTCCGGTGCGGGGCTGAACCCTGGCGAGTGGCACGAGCATCTGAACCTGGGTTACCATCCTTCGCGACCTTCCCAGAGGAGACCACGACATGAAAGCAGTGCGCGTGACGCAATACGGCGAGCCAAACGTTTTGCAGCTTCAAGATATTCCCCAGCCCAAGCCGGGACCGGGCGAGGCGCTGGTTCGCGTGCAAGCGACCGGCGTGAATTACGCCGACGTTTACATGCGGAATGGCGCGGCGCGCATGGCTGCCCCTCCTTTCACACCGGGCATCGAGGGGGCGGGAGTTGTCGAGGGAGTCGGCGAAGGCGTGAGCGAGGTGAAGGCGGGCGACCGCGTCGCCTACGCGACGACGAGCCTCGGCTCGTACGCCGAGTACCACGCGGTGAAGGCCGCGCACCTCGCGCCGCTGCCGAAAGAGATCAGCGCGGAGGACGGCGCTGCCGTGATTTTGCAGGGACTGACCGCGCACTATCTTCTGTTCGAGTTCTATCCGATCAAGCGCGGTTCCACGGTCTTGGTTCACGCCGCTGCCGGCGGGATGGGACTGATACTGGTGCAATGGCTGAAGCATCTTGGCGCGGTCGCCATCGGCACCGTTTCCACCGAGGAAAAGGCCAAGGTCGCGCGCGAGGCCGGTGCGGACCACGTGATCAACTATGCGAAACAGGATTTTGCCGAAGAAGCGAAGAAGCTGACGGGCGGCAAGGGCGTCGATTACATCATCGACGGAGTGGGCAAGACGACGTTCACGAAGAATCTGGATGCCGTGCGGAACCGCGGCTGGGCGACGGTTTACGGGATGGCGAGCGGCCCCGCGGACCCTCTGGTTCCGAACTCGCTCATGACGAAAGCCCTTACGATCTCGGGCGGCTCGCTCTTCAACTTCATGGCGACCCGCGATGAGCTTCTGGGCCGCGCAAATGATGTGTTCAAGGGATTGCGCGAAGGCTGGCTTAAGCTCCACGTGGATCGCGCCTTCACTCTCCCACAAGCGGCGGAGGCGCATCGTTTGCTCGAAGGACGCCAAACGGTCGGCAAGCTGATTTTGAGACCAGCAAACTAAGGCGGCCCCGACCTCGCCGCTCGTCAGCTTTGAACTTGCAAAAGCGCTCGCGAGCAGTACAATCCGAGCAATTCAGAGCTGAAACAGGAGATTTCTGCCAAGACACTCCACAAGAGCATGGTCGATGCAAATCGTCGCTTGGAACTGCCAATTTCAAACAGCGCCGGGATACTAATCCATGTGCAATGCTTCGCGCTTTCGAAGCCCAAAAGGAAACCTCAGCTAGATTTTCAAAAGGAGAGACGTATGCCGACGAAATTAGCTATCAGCGCGGGGACCTTATTCTTGCTCCTCGGAACCATGGCTCCTGCCTACGCGCAGGGAGAGCAACACGAAAAGGATCAGGGCAAACCGGAGCAGGGGCAGCAACACCAGCAGCAGCAACCCGCAGAGCATCAGCAGCAGGGCAAACCGCAACAGGCACAGCAACAGCATCAGCAGCCGGCGAATAAACCTGCGCAAACTGTACAACGACCGCAACAAGCCTACGGCGGCGTCTATCATGGCGGCGTTAAGCCGACCGAGCCCACCTATGGCGGCGTCCATCCTAGCGGCGTCCCGCAACATCAAGGGCAGGTGCGCAGCGGTTTCGTCCAGTCTCGCGCCAATTCGTGGAATAGCGACCACCGCACCTGGCAGCAACGCGGCGGCTACAACGGCTACCGAGTTCCCGATGATCGCTTCCGGCTCTACTTCGGGAGCAACCACTTCTTCCGCATCAACCGGCTTCCTATGCTCTTCGTAGGCGGGTATCCGCGCTTCCAGTACGACGGCTATTGGGTTACGTTCATGGATCCGTGGCCGGAATCGTGGCCTCCGACGTGGTACGAAACCGACGACGTGTATATTGATTACACCGGCGATGGGTACTACGTATATGACCGCATGTACCCCGGAATCGGGATCGCAGTCACTATCTCGTTTTAGCAAGATGGAAGGGGACTTGAAGTTCCCGCAAGCTCTGATGCGGTACGGGTAGTGTTGCAAGGGCTCGCGATTGCGGCTGGGATGGGGGCATGGAGACAGACCGAAAAGCTTTTCTCGACAGCCTCGGAGGTGCGGAGGGCGTCCGCCGGATGGACTCGGAGGCGCGCGCGGATGCGCTGGAACACCAGATGCTCGCCGAACTGAACAGCGCGATCCAGGCGAAGGAAGGCGGCGATCGAAAAGCAGCGCGGAAGTATCCCACGGCGGCCGAGGTGGAGGCGCAGATCGAAACGCGGCCCTATCGCGCGGGCGCGGGTTTTCTCATCGTACCGCGCACCGGCGAAAACGTGAAAAGACTTCCTCCCATGCCGGCCAATCCCACGCTGGTTGATTTTTTCAAGCTGCGTTTCATGGACACGGCGAACCACGTGCTGCAAAGCGCGAATCTGGCCATGAAGAACGGCATGTCGGAAGAGATTATTCTGGCCTGCCTCCTCCACGACGTGGTGCAGGAAATCATCCGGACGGATCACGGATGGTGGGGAGCGCAGCTCTTCGAGCCGTACGTTTCAGAGAAGGTTGCATTTGCGATTCGCTACCATCAGGCGCTCCGGTATTACGCTGATCCATCGGTGGGATACGAGTATCCCGATCTCTATCGGGAACTTTTCGGCGCGGACTACGTGCCGCCGGCGTATATCGAAGCGACCTACCAGATGGTGCGCAAGCACAAGTGGTACATGGAGCCGCGGATGGTCGCGGTGAATGATTTGTACGCCTTCGATCCGAACGTGGTGGTCACGATCGATCCCTTCCTCGACATCATAGGGCGTCACTTCAAACAGCCGAAAGAGGGACTGGGAAACGATGGCAGCCCGGTCGCTCACATGTGGCGAACGATCAGCAGACCCGACCAGCCTTTGTAGGCACATCTCCCCCGGATGGAGGAAGCTTAAGCGCTCGACTTAATTCTGCTAGTGCGCCGGCGCGAGGCGGGCCGTGGCATGGACTTCGACATCGACGGTGTCGCTGACGCGCAGGAAGAAGTTGCTGGGATTCTTGAGGCCCCACTTGATGTAGGGGACGGCGAACTTCGTCGAGGCGTGCAGCTCGCCATTCACAGCCGGCTCGACAGAGATTATCAGCCTGATGTCGTGGTCCTGGCCGTGAAGGCGGATCGCGCCCGATAGTTCCACGTTCGATGTCCCTTGAGGCGCGATCGATCCCTTCACCTGCGTAGGCGTGAAAACGATTTCCGGGAATTTCGCGCTTTCCAGAATTTCCTTGTGCATTTTGCTGTCACGGCCGCTGTTGCCTGTCTCGGCGGTGGTCGCATCGACTGTCACGCTTCCGCTGGCTTTGCCGGTCGAGGGATCGAAGCGTATCTCGCCGCTCTTGAGCTTGAATGTTCCGTGAACGGTGTGGAGCGTGGCGCCGAGAGTGAAGTCGATCTTCGTGGCGGCGGGATCGAGTGTGGCGACGGATTCCTGAGCGCGGAGGACCGGTGCGCAAACGAATGGGAAGAGAGCGATCAAAGCAAGAAAACGACTGCACCGCACCCGTCCTGCATCAGGGCGGGGAGACACAGAGAGGAACGAGCGGCCCAGCCGCGCCTGCAAGAAAAGAGGGAGAGGAGTCATCGGCTAAGCGAAGAGGACACGCCAGCCGAGATCCAAGATCTGCGCGGCATTGAGGGCATCCGATTCAGAATTGCCGGTATGGATCGAGATCATCTTCGCGAAAAGCGCGGGCCGCGCGGCGAAGAGACGCAGGACTTTGCGGCGCAGCGCGGTGCTCGCGTTCATCAAGAGCATCAGGCGGGTCATGCGAATCGGCACGCGAGTGAGACGGCGGTGCGCGATTTCGTACCGCGCGAGATCTTCGCTGGCCAGCGCATCGGCAAGATGAAGCGCCTGCTGAAACGCAAGGCTCAGTCCCTGGCCCAAAACGGCGTCCACCATGCAACCTGCATCGCCCACCAGCGCAACATTGCCACGGACCACGGCGCGCGCACGGCCGAGCGAGGTGACGGCTCCGGCCTCGGCCGAAATCGGGCGCACGCCACGGAGGTGCACGGCGACCTCGGGAAACTGATCGAGCGCGCGGCCGATACGCAGATGGGAATCGTGCGAGAAGAGCGAGATGCAGATTTCGTTCGCGGACGTAGGCGTGACAATCATCTGCGATTTCTCGCCCCAGTGAACTTCGACGAGATCGGTCCACGGAGCGACCGCGTAGTGGAGGCGGAATCCGAAGCGAGATGGGCGGTAGCGCGCCTGCCCCAATCGCGCGGATTGGCGAACGCTCGAATTCTGGCCATCGGCGCCGACGATCCACTTGCAGGGAAACAGATGGCCGTCGACGGCGACGTGATGAGAATCGAGGCTCGAGAGCCGGGAGCCCCACAGCAGGGAAACGCCCAATTCTGCCGCGCGGTCGACGAGGAGCTGATGGAGCGCGGTGCGGCGAAGGCCGAAAGCTTTGCCGCGCGAAATCCTCGCGCTGGCGGAGGAAGAGTCGTCCGAGAAACGAAACCCGGCAAAAGGCGCGGCGATGCTGGAATCGATCTGGATGCCGAGGATGCGAAGAGCCGCAACTGCTTCGGGGAGCAGGCCTTCGCCACAGGGCTTGTCAATCGGGGGATGCCGGGGATCGATGACCGCGACGCGAAGATTTTTCATGCGCGCCGCGATGGCGGCAGCCAATCCCGCAGGGCCTCCCCCGACGATCAGAACATCAGCTGACACGGATGCGCGCTCCCTAGCTCACCATCGCAGCAGCACCATCTCGGAACAAAAGCCGGGGCCCATGGCCGCGAGGATGCTCAGCGTGCCGGGCGCGGGGCGGCGATGCTTGTAAACGTCCTCCAGAACGAGGAGGACGGACGTGGAAGAAATGTTGCCGACCTTGCGCAGGCACTCCCATGACGCCTCGAGATCCTTGTCGGAGAGTTTGAGCGCGGCGGCGGTCGCTTCGAGCACCTTCGGGCCGCCGGTGTGCATGACCCAGCTCTTCACGTCGCATCGGCAAAAACCCTGCTCGGCAAGGAACTGATCGACATCTTCGCCGAGGTGCCGCAACACGGTGTCGGGAACCTCCGGCGAGAGTACGATGTGAAAACCATCTTCGGAAATGTCCCAGCCCATCACGCGCTCGGTGTTCGGATAAAAGACGGACTTCGTGGCGAGAATTTCCGGGCCATCCGATTCGACTTCCGATCCGGCGACAACGGTGGCAGCGGCCCCGTCGCCGAAAAGCAGGGCCGAAATCAGGTGCGCCATCGAGATGTCGTCGCGTTGAAGCGTGAGGGAACAGAGCTCGATCGAGAGGAGTGCGGCGGATTGATCGGGATAAGCGCGGACGTAATCCGCCGCGCGGGAAATCCCGGCGGCGCCGGCCACGCAGCCGAGGCCGAAGATGGGAATGCGCTTGATGTTGGGCGAAAGGCCCATGCGGTTGATGAGGCGGGCGTCGAGCGACGGGGCGGCGATGCCGGTGACGGACGCGACGAAAATCGCGCTCAGGTCGCGCGGCTCGACCCCGGCGGCGGAGAGGGCGCGGCAGAGCACTTTTTCGCCGATCTCAAGGCCCACCTCGATCCACGCGTTGTTTGCGTCGCCCCAAGTCTGCATGTGATGTTCGTAAAAATCGATCGGCCGGGCGGTGAAGCGGCCATCCACTTTCATGCTTTCGTCGAGGCGATCGAGAATGCCGGGCTGCGGGAGGCGGTCGCGCCAATAGTTTTTCAGCGCGCCAACGAGGACGTCCTGCTTGTGGTAGTGCTTGGGAAAGGCGCTGGCGACGCTGGCGATTCGCATGAAGGAGGCTCCTGAAGCGGCCGCGTGTGGGAACGGCAGCAAAATGTTAAATGCGAGTTGGTACGGCTTTCATCCCCATCTTTCGACTTTTTCTCAGAATTTGAGAGGCGCGATCCAACAAACACAATTCAGCATTTTTCGCGAGCGAGCGCACGGCGCGCCGCGCGAACGTGGCCCCATTGCCCACCCTCGTAGCCAACCTGCGGCGGTCATCGATCGTTCGCGAGGTTGGCTAATCTGATGCTTGGGTCACGTCTTGGGTTGCGCATCAGATGCAAGTGAAACGCGTGAAAAACCGCGATAGATGAACGCGGCGCAGACGAAGGAAACGGCGAGAAGAAGGATTCCGGGACGCCAGCGAAGCAGACAAATTTTTCCGACGCCGAAGAGCGCCGAATAGATCATCGTGCAGCCCGCGATCCAGTCGAAAAGATTGCGCGCGAGATCCCTCTGCGGCAGTACATCGGCGGCGAGTTGCGCGATGGGACGCCATCCGAATACATCCGGACGGACGCGCCGGTAGAAACGCAGGAGCGTGTCGCGAGGCTCGGGCGGCGTCAGCAGAGTGACGAGGACCCAGACGGCCGTGGTGACGAGCGTCGTGAGCAGCGTCTGCTTTGCGAATACGGTCGGCTCCGAGCCTTGAAAGGGCACGGTCCAGCGAAATGCGAGGGTGACGGCGAGAGCGGTGGTCATCGCGGCGATTTCACTCCACGCGTTGATGCGCCACCAATACCAGCGCAGGAGATACACGCTGCCCGTTCCAGCACCTACCTCGAGCAGCACTTCCCAGCCGGCGCGAATTGTGGCGAGTTCCCAGGAAACGAATGCGGCGCAGACGATGAGCAGGACCGTCACCCACCGGGAGACGGCGACGTAGTGGCGTTCCGGGGCCGTGCGGCGGATGAATCGCCGGTAGAAATCCGAGACAAGATACGAACTTCCCCAATTGAGATGGGTTGCGATCGTGGACATGAACGCGGCGAGAAACCCTGCAACGAGCAGGCCGCGGGCCGCGCGTGGGAGATGGTCCACGGCGAGAAGGACGTAGCCGGATTCGGGGTGCGCGAGGTGCGGATAAAGGACGACGACGGCGAGGGCGGCGAGGATCCATGGCCAGGAGCGCAACGCGTAGTGCGCGAAGTTGAACCAGAGGACCGAGAGAAGTCCATCGCGCTCGTTGCGCGCGCTGAGAATCCGCTGCGCGACGTAGCCGCCGCCTCCCGGCTCCGATCCCGGATACCAGGACGCCCACCACTGCACGCCGAGATAGACGCAGAACGTGATGACTGGAATCGTCCAGAGGGATTCGCTGGAAAAACCGCGAGAGAAATCGGGGAAGAAGGAAGTGATGTTAGACGCGCCGGGCCCGGCTGCGGTTCGGAGCGCAGCGAGCTTCGAAAGAAGGGCGCTCATGCCGCCCGCGGCACGGACGCCGTACCAGGCGACCGCGATCACCACGCCCATTTTCAATACAAATTGAAAGAGGTCGGTCCACAGAACGCCCCAGAGGCCGCCGAGCGCGACATAGATTCCTGTGAACGGAATCAAGAAGAACACACAGATGAAGAGCGCGGTGCGGTCGTCCACGCCGAGGACGACGGCGGCAATGGTCGTCATCGCTTTGGTGACCCAGCCGAGGATCACGCAATTGACCAGCAGGCCGAGATAGAGCGCGCGAAATCCGCGGAGAAAGGCGGCAGGCTTTCCAGCGTAGCGCATCTCGGCGAATTCGACGTCGGTCAAAAGTCCGGCACGAACCCACAGGCGCGCGAAGAGGAAAACGGTCATCATCCCCGAGGGCAGCATGCTCCACCAAAGCCAATTGCCCGCGATGCCGTTGGTATAGACATAGCCGGTGACGACGAGAGGAGTATCCGCGCCGAAAGTGGTGGCGACCATGGATGTGCCGATCAGCCATCAGGCCGCGCGACGCCCGGAAACGAAGTAGTCCGCTGTGCTCCGGCCGGAGCGGCGGCGAAAATACAAGCCAAGGAGAAGGGTGAAGAGCAAGTAGAGAGCGACGACAATCCAATCGGCGAAGGTGAGTTTCATGTGGGCGAGCGGCGCGGCATAGTTTTATCGCGGATGAGCTTCGAAGCAAAGAGATAAGGCGGGCACAATCACATGGCGGGCAGAAAAGAAAACCCCCCCCGGGTCTGGAGGGGACAGACCCGGGGGTCGGGGCACTGAGAGGGACTACTGGGCCGGCAAACTTTTTTCAGCCAAAGTTTCTGGCAGCAGCCAAAGGCTGGCGCACGGCGCCCGCCCTTCCGGCTGCGGGGCGCTAGTAGTTCAAGCGCCGGAGAATCATCGTCGCTCGAAAAACCACCTGCAAACCGAGGACGATGAGCGTGTCGCGAACGACGGCGAGTCTTTCCCGCATGGCAAATTCCTCGAAAACCGCCGAGAACGGAATCGCGATCGCCACTGCTCCACGATTCCGCCTCCAATCGGTGTTGGCGTATGGGCGCACTGGATTCTCTAGTTGAGGACGTACACGGGATTATCGTGCTCGACCGCAACCACCATCGACTTGAAGATATCAACGTCCCAGCTGTCCGCGATGCGCAGGCGGACGACATCATTCGTCTCAGAGAGCAAACGGCCGCGCAGAGGCACGCGGAGGTTCCCTGCCACAACTCGAAGAATCACAGGCTGCCCCATCCAAACTGCGTAGCCACCTTCCATGGTCGCCCCTCCTGAGGGTCACTTCCTCGAACAACTGAATTTTCGGACAGGGCGACATCCTGGCCAATGGTACAGGGGTCTAAGACTGGTAGGAGCGAAGTACTATGACATGACGGGGTGGGCGAGCGTGGCGGCTGCACCCTTTTCTGTTACTGTAAATACAGGATTTAGGGGCGGCTACTGAACCTGAATCCAGCGAGGAATCGGGACGAATGATCGAGATGCTGCAACACCTTCTGGCGCGAGTGTACGACGTACGAGGGCTGATCGAATGGGGCGGAACGGTGCTGGTGTGCTCGATCGTGTTCGTCGAAACGGGGATGTTTGCGGGTTTTTTTCTACCGGGCGATTCCCTGCTGGTGACTGCGGGCGTGTTTGCCGCAGCGGGGCACCTGAAACTAGCAGAACTGCTGTCGCTGGTGACCGTGTGCGCGATCGCCGGGGATCAGGTGGGCTACTTCATCGGCTGGAGGGCAGGCGCGACACTGTACCGGCGCCCAGATTCCCGCTTCTTCAAGAAACGCCACCTCGAGCGTGCGCACGAGTTCTACGAGCGGTACGGCGGAAAGACCGTGATTTTCGCGCGCTTCATTCCCATTATCCGGACGTTTTGCGCCCCGGTGGCCGGGGCGGCAAAGATGCGGTACGCGCGCTATCTGGCGTACGACATTTGCGGAGGATTCCTGTGGGTGTGGAGCATGGTGCTGGTGGGATACACGCTCGGCCGGACGGTGCCGAACGTGGAAAAGCGAATTCACTACATCATTGCGGCGGTAATTGTCTTGTCGCTGGTGCCCGCGGCGTATCACGCCTGGAAGTCGCAAAGCAGCAAGGCCACGATTCCTCCGAAGGCTGTTGAACCCAAGAACAATCCTCAGTCACTGTAAATGCAATGCGGGGAGCCTGGCAGCTCCCCGCATCGTTCACTCGCTAGGCCGCGGCGAGGCCGAAGGCGCCGCCAGCGGTTCGCGCTGTGGGAGCGATGTGAAAAGCGGTGTCGCGATGAATCATGCGCCGTGAAGTCGTGTCTTCGCCGGTCTATTCGCTCCCACAAGGCCACTCATACGCCCCCACGCCGATCCGTGCAAGCGGAAAATCCGCGCCCTCAGAGACCGGCGCACAAAGCAAGAAGTTGTCTCATAAATCCTCAGCCGCGATCTAGAAGCGCGGCTTCAGGGGCTAAAGCCCCCTCTTGAGGCGGCTTGACGGCGAGGCTGAAGCCCCGCCCTTCCCGGTCAGCCATTCGAAAATCGGCTGCTAGAACTGCCTGACGATGACGCCAGTCGCTACGCGAGTGGTGTCCTTGCCGAGAAGCAACGCCGTATTGTCATCGATGAGGTAGTAGATGAGATTGTAGGTGGCGGCCGGACTCGTCACGGCGAGAGTTGCAATCCCCCGGCCATTCGTCGCGGGTGGGCCAACGGAGCTGCCGGAACCACCAACCGGGTCTTCCGGAAAGACAGCGCTGAAATTATTGATGTCGAGATTCCCGCCGGTGATACCTGTAGCGCTCAGAGTGATCTGGCCTTCGGCATCCTGCTGATAGGAGGTTGGGGAGTTATGGAATATTCCCTGACCGGTCAGACCACTCGCGACGCTCCCGGCCAGGAGCGACAGGCTTGTGGAGCACGCTGCCGCGCCCGGGACGCACTGGAGATATGCGACGCCGGTGGAAACGGCCGTGGAATCGATCTCGAGCATCACGGCCGTTCCCAGCGAAGTGGGATAGACGGCAAACTCGGCGATGCTGGAGCCCGGCGATGACGCGCACGTCGCGCTTCCTGTGGGCAACTTGAGGTCGATGCGGCCAGTCTTGCTGTCCGGGGGGGCGTACGCGCACGAATTGATTGCCGGGCCGCTGTTGTAGGTGCCTCCGCTGTTGGCGTCGAAGACGCCGCCTGTGATGCTGCCGCCATTCGAGACGAGAACGCCACCAGCGGCATAGGCAGTCAACACGGACACGGGGGGAGTCCCCGACGTGACGAGCACGTCTCCGCCACCCGTGAAGACGAAGTTGCCGTTCGCCAAGTTCGCGGTTACGCCGGGCGCGCTGAACATATCTCCGGCGATAAACGGACCATTGGTGTCGATCTCGATGACGTGCGCGCGTGTGGTATCGACGGCATAGAAAGCGTAGTTACGCGTGCCCGTCGTATTGCTCGTGAGCGTCAGCAGGCCGCGGCCGGTGCCGGGAAAGCTGGCGTCAAATTGATAGGTGCCGTGCAGAGTCCGGTCGTTCGTCGTGATTACGCCCGTCTTGGCGATGCCGTTGTCATTGACGTCGAGAATCGTGTTCGTCTGGGGGATCCCTCCGGCCCTGTCCGAGGCGAACTCTCCGGCCATCGCCAAGGGGTTGTCACCTGCGTCCGCGCCCAGAAGACCAAACACATACGAGTCGGAAATCACGGTTGGTGAATTTGTAAGGGCGTCCAGGCTTTGCTGGTCAATCGTTCCACCGCCGGTAGCATTCGTATCGAAGCGGATCAACTGAGCGTGCTGGGTGGTTGCGAGCGCAAACTGCCACGTTTCGATCCCGCGCCCCGTGGTGAGCTTGGCGGTGGCACGCCCGTCCGACCCGACGGTATAAGTCCCGCTGATCGGAACTTGCGTCGAGACTCCGTTGAGGAAGCTGTCGGCATCCTCGACTCCGCTGATGATTTTGCCTTGGCCGTCAGCGACAAAACTTCCCGCAACGGCGAGAAAGCCATTTTGATCGTTTCCGGTGTAGGAAAAGGCATAAGGACCAAAGAGGGAATGATCGGAAAAGACGATGGTGATCGTGGCGGTGGCGGGCGCCGTGGCAGCCGGGTCCGTGGCGGCAATTGTGACGGTGGCACCGGGAGGCGGATCCGAAGGCGCGGTGTAGAAGCCGTTCGAATCAATCGAACCAACTTCGTCCGCGCCGCCGGCGGTGGTCACAGACCATGCCGCGCTCGGGTCTGCCAGACCGTTGAGCAACGCAGAGAACTGGCGGATGCCCCCGGCGGGCACGGTGGCTGCTGTGGGAGTCACTGTGAGTCCCAGGCCCACGCCGACTGTTACGACGGCGGCGTTGGACGTAACAGTGCCGCTGGTGGTTGTGGACGTGGATTGCTGAGCGACCGCGGTGATGCTGACCTGGCCAACTTGTAGACCCCCGCTGGCTGTGGTCGGCACTGTTGACGGCGCCGTGTACACACCGATCAACTGATCCGCGCTGGACGGCACAATCGTACCGACTGTCGCACTCCCACCGGCGGTGCCATTTACTTCCCAGCTCACAGTCGTGGTTGTCGAGACCGAAGTATCAGAAAGTTTGACGACGGCCGTAAATTCGGTCTGGGTATTGACGGGGACAGTGATTTGGGTGGGCGTGATCGTCACCGACGTGACCGTAGTCGATCCGCTGCCGCTGCCACCGCCACATGCCTGTAAACAGATGGCGGCCACAATCGCCAGCATGGAAGCACAAAGAACGCGAAATGTTGCGCGCGTACGAAGCCTCGATCCAGTTGGACCGGTGAGATGCGCATGGGGCGTGAGCATTCGGTTTGATTTCATCAAGTTTATTGTAACCGTCTTGAAGTGATCTCCCAAGGGTGTGCGAAGGGTGTAGGGTGATTCCCGTCAAAAGAGAAAAGGTTCCAGACTATTTTCGTCAGGAGCCATCGCGCGAAGAACTTCGCCCTGCCGCTGCCGCCCCGAACGGAAGGCGCAGGCGTACTGACGCGAAGCCCGCATGGCGTTCCGAAACCCGCCTGGCACACCCCCCAAACACCCACACGCCGTTAACAAGATGACGGGAAGGCGAAATTGGTTGTCAGGCAGCGGCCCTGACTTTCTCGGCAGATTCGAGTGAGTACTTACCTATTTAAGGAAGAGGGCCTCGCGGACCTGATCGCGGCCGACGAAAGTCTTCGAGGAGCGAAACTCACCAAAAAGGCTGAGGATTTCGCGGTTCTGGAACACGTGGGCGTGGACGGCAATCGTGGGCGAAGGGAGCAGTTCAATGGATTGGCTATCCACGACGCGGTAGCGGTGGAAGCGTTCCGTCGGGCGGCTATGGAAGAGCGCGAGGAGCGCTCCCCCGGGATGAAGCAAAAGCGAAAGGCGCTCCATCAGGCGGGGCACGACTTCGGGATCGAAATAATCCAGGAGGTCCCAAGCCAGAACTCCGTGGAAGCTTTGCTCGGGGTATTGCAGGGCGCTTTCGAGAAACTTGTCGGCGAGCATCGAGGCCGAAACCTTGTCCGTTTCGGCGCCGACGGGGGCTTTGCGAAGGCTTTCCTCCTCGGACGTCAGAAAATCCTTCCAAGCGCGCAGGAGATCTTCCGTGGAAACTCGATAGCCCTTTTCGATGAAAAAGGTGATCGTGGATTGCCACGCGGGACCCAGATCGAGGACGCGACCGTGGGGAGTATCGCTAATGAGCCACAGGAACTCTTTCAGGCCATTGGAGATGCGAACGTTGGCGGAAGGGCTGACCGAGGTTGCGGGACCCGGTTTTGCCGGTGCTGCTCCGGCCGCCGTGCCAGCGGCGCCCGGGCGTGTCTTGGCCGTCCAGTTCATGGACCGATTTACTCGCCTTTCAGGCTTGCAGCAACGGGCTGAAGCGCTTCCGATTCCGTGTCACCCTTGGAGGCCGAGGACTCGCGCACGGGGCTCGCGGGAACTGTTTCCACTTTGCCCCGCAGACGCGCGCCGTCATCGATTCCGATGCGCGGCGTGAGCACGCTGCCGACGACGCGGCTCGACGAACCGAAATGAGCGCGTTCGCTGGCCTTGAGGCTTCCCTGCACCGATCCGTCGACAAAAATTTCGCGGGCCTCGATGTCGGCTTGGACGCGGCCGTTGGGGCCGACCGTCACGCGGGCGTTTGCCAGGCGAATCCTGCCCTGCACTTCGCCCTCAATGTAGAGGTCGGAACTCCCGGAAAACTCTCCCTGAATCTTGAGGCCAGACGCGATCCTGGATGTGCCCCGGCCAATAGCTGCGGCAGCGGCTTCCGATGCGGACGGAGAGGACGCCGGAACGGACTGCGACGGCACACGGGACGCCGGTGTTTGCGGCACGTCCTGCGGCTTGATCGAAACAGGTGCGCCGGAAACCGGCGAAGATGGCTGGGCCTCAGTGGTTTTACGCCACATGAAATCCTCCCTCAGAATTTATCGGGACGCTGTGCTGGGGCAAGCATCCTGTACGGTTGCCAAAATATAGTACACGCGCAACTAGCTGTAAACACGCAATGTAACGGGATGTCGCGAACTGGCAACCATAGGGCGGAAGGAAAGCAGCGAGCCGGATTCGGACGTTTGCACGTCGCTATGGCGCATTTCCCATAGAGCGACGATCATGCCCACGAATTCGTGCGCAAAAATTTTAACGCCCGCGCGAGTGCGCCACCAATTGTCGGGATCGTATTCGGAATCTCGTGCGGCGACGACGCGGAGGATCGTGCCCTGCGGAAAAGTTCGCTCCGCGATATAGCGCGAGCGGCGCGTGTGGTAATTCGACGTGACCAGAATGATCCGCTTCCAGCCGCGCGAGGAAATGAGCTGGCCGATCGCGGCCGCCTCCTCCCGCGTATTTTCGGCGTGATGCGCGAAGCGAACGATCGCGCTCGCGGGGACGCCGCGGCTGGTGAGATCGTGCTCCTCCAATTCGGCGATGCTCGCGTAGGGGCGCAGGTAGCGGCCGCTTGCAATGATTCGGGGCGCCCATCCGGCCCGCAGGATTTCGGCGGCACGCGCGACGCGGTCGCCGTTGTAGTTGTCGTCTCCGAGAACCACGATGGCGTCGGAGGCAGCAGTCCCTTCGTCCACGACCCAAAAGCCGCCCGCGAGCCTGAGGAGCGGGTGCCGCACGAGATAGACGACGAAAAGAAAGAAAAGAAAACACAGGAGGAACAGAAGGCGAAAGAATATCCCTCCGCGCTGCGGGGTTCGCAGGCGGCGAGCCAATCCGGCGGGGGCCATTATTTTTCGGGATCGAGCTGGCGCAAGCGTTCGGCGGCATGCTCAGGGAGAGTGCCGTTGAAATAGACTTCCTTGATGCTGTAGGACTTGCTGCGCGTCTCGACGATCGGCAGGATTTCGATGTGCCAGTGGTAGTCGCCCGCAATCGTCGCCCAGTAATCGCTCAATTCTCCTTTAGTTTGAAGCGTGTTCGGAGCGGTATGCACGACCATATGGTAGCTGCTGGAGATCTGTAGAAGGCGGCGCAGGGTGCGGCCGAGCAGGGCCGCCAGGTGGCGGCGATTCTCGCCGGGGGAGACGACTTCGAACTGGTGATTGTGGGTCCGCGGGATCAGCCAGGTCTCAAAGGGCACGCGCGAAGCGTAGGGACAGAACGCGTAATAATCGCCGACGCTGTCCACGATCCGCTTCTTCTGGCGAACTTCCTGCCGCAGAATGTCGCAGAAGACGCACCGATCGCGGTCGCGATACCACTCGCGCGCGGAGCGCAATTCGTAAAGAATGCGCCGCGGGACAAACGTCGTCGCGGAGATCTGGGAATGGGTATGCGGCCACTCCTCTCCAGCCTGCGGGCCCTGGTTCTTGAAGACCGCCACGTACTTGAAGCGAGGGTCGCGTTTCAGATCCGCGATCCGCAGGGCATAGGCCTCGAGCGCGCGCTCGATCTCCTCGTCGGTGAGCTGCGTGAACGTGCGGGAATGATCGGGCGTTTCGACGATGATTTCGTGCGCGCCAATCGCGGCCATGCGGTCATATATCCCGTCGGCGCCGCGACCCGGTTCGCCCTCGATATGGTAGAGGGGACGAAGGTGCGGATACGCCCGGACCTGCCAGCGCCCCTGCGGAGGCAGTTCGAGCAGGACGCGTGTCTCAAGGCGGTTATGGGGACATAGCGGACAGGGCTCGGCCCGGTCGATTTCCTGTTCCCGCTGGCCAACGACTACCCAACTGCGAGTGATCGGGTCTTTGCGAAGTTCCATGAAATCCCTGTGAGTCAAAATAATGCCGCCATCTTATAACGAAGCGTTGGCGGACCACAAAGGCAACCGCGCTGGATCAGGGTAATTGGCGAAATTGGAGGCGACCTAGTTTACACTGCACGCCAATTCCCGTTCCGGGAAAAGCGCCGGAGGCAGGGATCATGGAGGCCAAAGAGTTGGGGCAAGCTTCTTGAGCACAGTCTCGGCGGGGAGCTACCAGGTCGCGAACGGCGGCAGAGCGGCTGCGACTGCACGCAAGATGACCGTCGTGCCGATGATCGCCGCTACCTACTTCATGGTGGCGGGCGGCCCGTACGGCCTCGAAGACATCGTGCGGAAGACGGGATATGGCGCGACGCTGCTCATCCTGGTGATCACGCCGCTGGTCTGGAGTCTTCCGACCGCGATGATGGTGAGCGAGCTGGCCACAGCGATCCCGGAGGAGGGAGGATTCTACATCTGGGTCCGGCGCGGGATGGGGCGCTTTATGGGATACCAGGAGACGTGGCTGACGATGGCCGGCAGTGTCTTCGAAATGGCGCTGTATCCCAACCTGTTCGTCGATTACATCGGGAGATTCGCGCCGGGATTGGTGGCGGGTCACCGCGGATTCGCGATCGGCTTCGCCATGATCGCGGCCTGCACGGCATGGAACATTGTCGGCTCGCGTGCAGTGGGCGAAGGCTCCGTCATTTTGAATGTGGCGCTGCTCGCGCCGTTCGCGGCGCTCGTGGTGTTTGCGGTTTTCGACGGGCACGCAAGCGCTGGAGGCGCGGTCCCGCTGAAGCACGCCGACTTGCTCGGCGGAATACTGATCGCGATGTGGAATTACATGGGGTGGGACAACCTCTCGACGATCGCGGGCGAAGTGGAGAAACCGCAGAAGACGTATCAACGAGCGATGTTGGGAGCCGTGTTGTTGGTCGTCGTCAGTTACCTGTTGCCGGTGGCGGCCGTGGCGCGCGTGGGACTCGACCCAAATAGCTGGACGACGGGCGGATGGGTGGACGTAGGACGGATCGTCGGGGGCGAAGGACTCGCCCTGGCGATCGCGATCGCCGGAGTGCTCGGGGCGGTTGGGTGCTTCGGGGCACTGATGATGTCGTTCACGCGGCTGCCCGCAGTGATGGCCGAGGATGGCTATCTGCCGAAAGTGTTTGCCATGAAACATCCGCGCACCGGGGCGCCGTGGGTGGCCATCGTGGTTTGCGCGATTTTCTGGGCGCTGTGCTACCCGCTGGGGTTCGAACGGAGCTTGATCCTGGACGTGCTGCTGACGGGATTGAGCATCCTGCTCGAGTTCTGGGCGCTCGTCGCGCTTCGAGTCCGCGAACCGAATCTCGCGCGGCCGTACCGAGTGCCGGGAGGTCTGGCCGGGGCGATTCTCATCGGACTGCCGCCTCTGGCGCTGATCATCACGGCTCTCGTGCGCAACAGCAGGGAGCTGGTGGGCAACACGAGTGAACTCCTGATTGCCGCGGCGATCATTGCGGCCGGCATCGCGATGTACTTCCTCACTCGGATCATCCAGCGCAAGAAAACCGCCTAACGGCGAAACCAAGCGCGAGCGCGGGTCAGTGCTTCTGCGGCGATGCAGGGCCAGCGGGCTTCGCGGGCGTTGGCGGCGGGAGCGCCTTCGGGGCGGGAGGGCTGAGCCGGATGATGGCGGCTGCGGCAGCGAAGCGCGCTGGCCGTTCCTTGTCGTTCGCCATCATGTCCTTCAATTGAGGGATTGCTTCTGGACGGCCGAGTTGCGCAAGCGCGCGAGCGGCGGAGGCGCGCACGGCCCAGTTCTTGTCGCCGAGGGCGTCGCGAAGTTCCTGGACAGTGTCAGGACTGTCGTCCGCGGCAAGCATCTGCGCACAAAGCGCCTGCACGGGAGCCGAGTTGTTTTTCGTGTATTCCTCGATAAAGGAAATCCCCATCGAGAAAGGGCCGAGAAACACGCCGCTCGCCTGATTGATGCCGATCAGAGCGAGAGATTTCGGATCGTGCATCTGAGCCGTGGCGCTGGCCATCTTGCCTTTGATGACGCCCGGCTTCGTCTTGCGCTCTCCCGCCAATATCTCGTAGAGAATTTCTCGAGTGCGGCGGTCGCCCATCCGCCACAGGGCTTGCACCGCCGCAAAGCTGACCTGGGGAGCGGAGTCGTCCACGGCGCCGGTGAGTTTGGGGATCGCCGAGCGCGCTCGGATGCTTCCGAGCGAAGTCGCGGCGAGAACGCGGACGTTCACGTCTTTGTCCGCAAGCGCGTTTTCCATCAAAGAGACAGCCTTGGGGTTGCGGCCCACAATGGTGAGCGCCGACAGAGCGTCCGAGCGGTCACGCGTCTTCTCGGAAGCGGCGCCCTGGGTCAGCATTGCCCATGCAGCGGAAGGAAGGTCCGCGACCGGGCCGGGCGGCGTTGCCGGAGACTGTGCTGCGGGAGCGGTTGATTCCTGTCCGGGTGTCGCCGGTGCAAGCGTCTGCTGCGTTGCCGGCGCCTGCGCTTGGTAGTCGGTCGGGCGAGCGGCGGCAGTCAAACCCAGAACAGCGAGGAGCAGGGCGAATAGAATCTTGCGAGTCATGAGTACCCCCTGATGACCGCGCTTGCGTTGCAGCGCACGATGATCGCGGACTCGGCCGCGAAGACGTCCTCGCGCAACGTCGTGCTATTCTGGCACGCGATGACGGAGATCGCCAAAGCGGACGTGGTCTTCATGGAAGCTGCGCTTGACGAAGCGCGTGCGGCGGCGGAGCGGGGCGAGGTGCCGGTAGGTGCGGTCGTCGCAGCGGGCGACAGCATCGTGGCGCGCGCGGGGAACCGCACGATCGGCGATTGCGATCCGACCGCCCATGCCGAGATGATCGCGCTACGCGAGGCCGCGAAGGCCATCGGGAATTATCGCCTGCTGGGCGCAAGGCTCTACGTGACGATCGAACCATGCGCAATGTGCGCCGGAGCGATGGTCCAGGCGCGAATTGGCCGCCTCATTTATGGCGCGGACGATCCAAAGGGCGGCGCGGCGCGTTCGTGTTTTTCGATCTTCGAGAATCCGCAGATCAATCACCGAGTGGAAGTCACACCGGGCGTTCTTGCCGAAGCCGCAGCCGCGGTGCTGAAGGATTTCTTCGCGGCGCGACGGTAAACCGGATTCAAGGAATGGCGGAGAGGGTGGGATTCGAACCCACGGTAGGGTTCCCCCTACACTCGCTTTCGAGGCGAGCTCTTTCAACCGCTCAGACACCTCTCCGCACCGTTGGGGCTCGCTTAGCTTAACAAACGCCCAAGGTGCTCACAACTCCGGTTCAGACAGATGGCCCTGGACAGACTGCATAGGACCGCGAAGGGTACCCCATTAGTGGGGGCCATAAAGTGTTGACACCGCAAGACCGTACGCGTAGATTGGTTTTGTAGTTTCTTGGAGGAGACCTTGCGTCCCATCGTCCTCTCTGGCGCTCGTGCCTGCCTGGTAGCATTCCTATCGATTGGCTTGATGAATCTTCCCGTCATGGCTGCGAGCGAAAAACCGCTCGGGATGGTCGTGACGTCCGCGAACGCTCGCCTCGACAACGCCAACGCGGCCATTGGCGCGAGTGTCTATTCCGGCGATAAACTCAACACCGATCAGGATGGCTCGCTGCGGCTAAGAGTCGGACCGAGCCAGGTGTACCTACTCTCGTCCAGCTCCGCGACGCTCGAGCCGCTCGGGAACAAAGTGCGAGCGAAAGTGGAGCGCGGCACGCTGGGATTCTCAACAACTTCGCCGGACCAGATCGAGATCGGGACGCCGCTTGGAGTGATTCGCGGGGCGAACGGGCAGCGCGTCTTCGGGCAAGTGGCCGTGTTGAACGCAGCGAAGATGCGGGTCAGCGCTTTCGAGGGAACGCTTCTCGTCGAGGCCAGCAACGGCGACGTGAAGACCATCGAGCAGGGCCAGACCTACGAGGCAACTTTGGTGGCGAGTTCCGGTCCGGGCGGGCCGCAGGGCCCGGCCGGCGCCGGCACTGGCTCTGGCAGCGGCTCCTCCGGCAGCGGCTCCTCGGGCAGCGGCTCCGGGATCAATTGGACGGACGTTGGTAAGGCTGCAGGCGTGGCAGGACTCGTGGTAATTGCGGCAATAGCCTGGGAGGAAGCTACGGAGAGCTGTTCACAGCCATCTTGCGATGACTAGGCGAGCTCGCCCGCGCGGGCGCCGCACAAACGCATTGCGATAGACCGTGCAGTTGCATGGTAGTTCCTGCCTAAGTCGGCCCCGGCTTCCCGAGGCGCGGTAGAAAGCCCGGAACGCGGCGGCGATAGTCCTCGTACGTTAGCCCAAATCTAGCGCGAAGCTCGCGCTCCTCGAGCGAAATCGCGATTCGCGTGAGCACCAGCCACACACCGGCCGCGAGCCACATCGCGCGCGTACCCGCAAGAAGGCAAGCTCCGATAATCGCTAGCAAAGATCCCACATAACGCGGGTGGCGGATTCGAGCGTAAATGCCGTGGCGCGCCAGCTCGCCCCTTCCCGAAAGCTCCGTTTGCCCCACGAGCCGGGCCCCACCCAAATCGCGACGCACGCGCCAGAAAATCCAAACTTCGAGCGCAATGAGAACGAGGCCGGCGATTAACGCCCACGCCGGCGGCCAGCTCGGGCGGAAAAGCTCACGACGATACACGACCATCGCGGCGGTAACCGGGGGCCAGGAGCACAGGAGACCCGTGATGTACGCGGACTTCCGATGGCGGCGCCAGAAATGTATCTGGGGATGGACGACGAACCAGTAGAGAGGAATCGGCAGGTTGAGAAAGAGCACGATTGCCGCAAGCCAGCCGGGAGGAGTCACGCGCGCATGTTAGTCAAACTCGCGCGGAGGGGACAGCCTTTTTCGAGCCGCGCAGCGTGAGGCTGATTCGCGCCATTTTCATGGCGGGGACGCCGGGTGCAACTGCGGCCGGCACGGATATAATGAGACGCTTACCAAAAGCGATTCCGACCGTCGGAGAGGAAATATGATGGCCCAAGCATTCCAGCATCCGCGACGTTATCCGGCGGCGATTTGGTGCGCCTTGCTCTTATCCGCGGCGTTGGCTATTCCGTCCGCCGGGCGCGCGGACGAACCCTACGCGCGCAGCCGCGACTACGATTTGCAGGATCTGCGCACCCACCTTTGGTTCGATCTCGATGAACGAGGCGTGCGGGGCGAAGTGACCGAGAGCATCGCCACACTCCGCGACGGCATTTCGGAGCTGAAGTTTGATTCCGTGGATTTGAAGATCGCAAGCGTGACGGTGGACGGCCGGACAGCGAAATTTTCGACAACGCCGAAGCAATTGATCGTTTCGCTCGACCATCCCTCCGCGCGGGGCGAACGGCACCGAGTGTTCATTCAGTACGAAGGCCAGCCGAAAAAGGGCCTCTACTTCATTTTGCCCGACAAGAATTATCCCCAGCAGCCGCAGGAAATCTGGACGCAGGGCGAGGCGGAGGACACGCGCTATTACATCCCGCTTTACGACTATCCCAACGATCGGACGACTTCGGAGATGCTGCTGACGGTTCCGTCGGCGTGGATCACCATTTCAAACGGCCGCCTCGTAGATGTCAAGAACGAGCCCGACGGCACGAAGACGTGGGACTGGAAACAGTCCGAACCTCTTTCGACCTACCTGCTCACGGCGGTCGCCGGAGAATTCGCCGAGCGGGAAGATACCTGGCGTGGAATGCCGCTGCGCTTCGTGGTGCCGCGCGGCGGCGAGTCCACCATCGACCCCACATTCGCGCGAACGAAGGAGATGCTCGATCTTTTCTCGAGCAAGCTCGGCGTGCCCTATCCGTGGGCGCAGTACGCGCAAACTTCCGTCGACGACTTCGTGGCCGGAGGAATGGAGAACACGAGCGCAACTACGCTGACTTCGCGCGAGCTGGTGAATCCCAAGCTTGCGCTGGAGGACCGGGTCGGGGCCGACACCGTGACGTCGCACGAACTAGCGCATCAGTGGTTCGGCGATCTGGTGACGTGCAAGGACTGGGCGAACTTGTGGCTGAATGAGGGTTTCGCGACATTTTTCGAGCATTTCTGGATGGAGCAGCATTACGGCGCCGATGACGGGGCGTACGAATTCTGGCGAGACCGGAGCGAGTGGTTCATCCAGAAGCGGCTCTATCCCGTGCCGATCGTCAATCGCGAGTTCGACGACTCGACCGAATACGAAGGCAACATTTACAACAAGAGCGGCTGGGTGCTGCAAATGCTGAGGGAGCAACTGGGAGACGAAGATTTCTTCCGCGGGCTGCGCCACTACCTGGAGTCGAACCGCGGAGAAAACGTCGTCACGGCCGATTTGCAGAAGGCGATCGAGCAAGCCACCTCCGTCAACGTGGACAAGTTTTTCCGCCAGTGGGTCTATGGCGCAGGCGCTCCGCAATTCGATGTCGGCTACGCGTACGACGCGGCGACACACGAAGTAAAGCTGGACGTCAGACAGACGCAGAAGGTGGAGAAACTCGTCGGACTCTTCGACGTGCCGGTGGAAGTGGAAATCGCCACCGCGACCAAACGCGAGACGCACACAATCCAGATCAACCAGGCGGACCAGAGCTTCACATTCCCCGCGGACAGCGCGCCGCTGATGGTGATCTTCGACAAGGGCGACAAGATTTTGAAGGCGGTTAGCTTCCTGAAAGACCCGGCTCAGCTCGTCTATCAATTGAAGAATGCGGAGACCGCGCCCGATCGGGCGGATGCAGCGTTCGCCCTGGGCGCCGTGCACAACAATGCGGACGCGATCGCGGCGCTGGGCGACGCCGCGCTGCACGATCCCTTCTGGGGAATCCGCGTGGAGGCACTGCGCGCGCTCGGCAAGATTGAAGGTCCGGAAGCGGAAAAACAGATCCTCGTCGCCGTGAGCAATGAGAAGCCGTGGGTGCGAGACGTCGCCGTGCGCGAGCTTGGGAATTTCAAGGACGATGCAACGCTGGCCCCGCAGCTGGCGGGCATTGCGTCGGGCGACGCAGCCTATCGGGTGCGCTCGGCCGCGCTCGCCGCCCTGGCCCAGATCAAAGCGCCGAATGCGTTCGATGTTCTGGAGGCGGCCGTGAAGACAGATTCGCCCGACGACATGCTGCGCCAGGCGGCGCTCGGCGCTTTCGGAACGCTCGGCGACACGCGAGCTGTGCCGACGCTGTTCGAGTGGTCCACGGTTGGAAAGCCGCAGCTAACGCGCCAGGCGGCGATCGGCGGCATTGCCGGGCTCGACAAGAAAAACAAGGACATCACCGCAGCGCTACTCTCCTATCTGCACGAGCCTTATTTCGACGTGAGACTCGCGGCGATCTTCGCGATCAGCCGGCGGGGCGATCCGGACGCGATCGCGCCTCTCGAAGAAATGCTGAAGAGCGGGGAGCTGACCATGGGCGAAGGGCCGTACGTTGAAGCCGCGCTCTCATTGCTGAAAGCGCAAGCGGCGGGGAAATAGCTACGCGGGCTGGCCCGGCTGCGCGAGAAAGATTCGCAGGTCGCGCAGATTGTTGCCGGTCGGACCGGTGACGACGGCATCGCCGAGCGCCGCGAAGAAGCTGTACGCATCGCTTCGCTGAAAGAAATCGCCGGGGTCGAGACCCGCCGCCCGGGCGAGCGCGAGCGTCTCGCCATCGGCCACGGCGCCTGCCGCAGGACTGTTTCCGTCGATTCCGTCGGTGCCCGCACTCAGCACCGTGATGTTTTCACCCGCGATTTTCGGCACGCACGCCAGCACAAACGCGGAATTGCGGCCGCCAATTCCGCTGCCGGTTACCGGACTGCTTAGCTCGCCATCGGCCAGGACTGCCACCGGGCGGCCGGGATTCGCGTTTCTGTGGGCGGCGAGTTGCGCGAGCAAGTAATCGGCGGCTTTCTCGACCGGCCAGTCGTCGGTTGAATTGTCGCAGACGCATTTGTAACCCGCCGCCTCGCAGGCGTGGTGAGCGGCGTGAAACAACTCATGTGTGCCAAGAAGCGAGACGAATTGCGAACGCGCGAATGCCGGATCGCCTGTTTTGGGAGTTTCGCGGAGGCTATGGCTCTCGAACGCCGCGCGAAGCGGTGCGGGAAGTTTGCCGACCAACTTGTAATCTCTCGCGACGCGCTCGGCGTCGCGGACCGTCGTGGGATCGGGCAGCGTCGGCCCGGAGGCCAATGCGGATTCCTGGCCGTCCGGGACGTCGCTGATTGCCAGCGTCAGTTTCATCGAGCGTGGGGCTGCGGCGGCCAAGCGGCCGCCCTTCGTGGCCGACAAGTGCTTGCGAACTGCGTTGATTTCATCGATAGGCGCACCGCAGGTGACGAGCAAGGAATGCAACTGGTCGAAATCCGCGAGCGTGACGGAAGGATCGAGCGGCTGTTCAACGAGCGAGGAGCCTCCACCGGACAGCAAAAAGAAGATCAGCGTCCGCTCATCGCATTGCGCGAGACGGTTGAGAATTGCCGTGCCGGCGGCGAAGCTGGCCGCATTGGGCACGGGGTGCCCTCCGATGAAAACCAACCAACCGGGGATCTCTTCCGGCGGCGCGGCGGAGACAACGAGAATGCCTTCGGGCGAAAAGTCCGGCGCCAGAATGCGGGCCAGTCCGTCGGCCATCGCAAACGCGGCTTTCCCGAATGCGATCGCGACGATCGAATCGAATTCATTCAGGTCGATGGCGGAACTTCCGGCACGAATCGAAGAGCCGCTGCGTGCGAGTTTTCTCACCATCGCGGCGGGAATATCGATGGCCGCGATGGTCTCGCGGAAGACGCGTTGGGCTGTCTGCTTCACGCTTTGTCGATCGCGGCAGCGCCGTGACGGGCTACGTCGGCATCTTGGTCTTCATTTCCCGCGCTCACGCCGATAGCGCCGATTACCTGGCCGTCCACGACGAGCGGGACGCCGCCGCGGATGGGAGTCTGATGGCTGGGGGCGGCGACGGCGAGGCCGACAGCGAGCGCCACGTTCACCTGGTCGCCCGCCATCGCTGGACCGGTGGGAGCGCGCCGAAGCGCAGCAGCCTGCGCTTTCACGAGGGAGATTGCGATGGACGAGGGCTTGGCGCCGTCCATCCGTTCGAACGCGAGCAGGTGGCCGCCGTCATCCACGACGGCGACGTTCATCGGAACGCGAATCTCGTTGGCGTGCCGCTGGGCCGCAGCGACCACGGCGCGCGCGCCCTCAAGCGTGAGCTTCGGATGATTGCGTGTGACGAGTGCCATGCTAGTTTCCTCCGGGAATTAGAGACCGAGCGCGTCCGCGTTCAGGGCGTTCGGCGGGCGGCGGCCTTCGAAGAGTGCGGCGGCGTTGGTCGCCGCCATGACGGCCATTTTGGTGCGCGTTTCGACGGTGGCGCTCGCGATATGCGGCGCGAGAATCACGTCCTTGCGCGCGATGAGAGCGGGATAAACCTTGGGCTCTTGCTCATAGACATCGAGCGCCGCGCCGGCAATTTTCTTCTGCTCGAGCGCCGCAGCGAGCGCCGCTTCGTCCACCACAGGCCCGCGAGACGTGTTGATGAGATAGGCGGTGCGCTTCATCTTTTCGAACGCTTCCGTTGAAATCAGGTGGCGCGTCGCGGGAAGAAGCGGAACGTGGAGCGAAACGAAATCGGATTCACGAAAGAGCCGCTCAATGTCCACGAACTCCGCGCGCAGTTCCCTTTCGACATCCGCGGAGACGCGCGCCTGGTCGTTGTAGAGCACGCGCATCTGAAAGCCCTGCGCGCGGCGCGCAACGCCGCGGCCAATCCGGCCAAAACCGATGATGCCGAGCGTCTTGCCCCAGACGTCGCCGCCGACAAGCTGGTCGAGGTCCCATCCCGGCCACGTGCCCGAGCGCATCCAGGCGTCGCCTTCGACTAGTCGGCGCGCGACAGCCATCAGGAGAGTCCACGCAAAATCGGCGGTCGTCTCGTCCAGGACGCCGGGCGTGTGCGTGGCGACGACTTTGTGCCGCGTGCAAGCAGGAACGTCGATATTGTCGTAGCCGACCGAAACGGTGGCAGCCAGACGGAGCTTCGGCGCAGTCGAGAGCAGCTCTTCATCCACTTTTTCCGTGAGCAGGCAGACGAGCGCATCCTTGTCCGCGACGCGCTTCAGCAATTCGCCGCGCGGGATGCGCTCCGTCGGCGTCCAATATTCGACGTCGAAATGCTGATCGAGAATCGCACGGGCCGCGGGGAAAAGCGGCCGCGTCGAAAGAACTTTCGGCTTGCTCACCAAGTACCTCGCGATGAAAAAAATGAATCGAGCAGGTTCAGTAGGATACACCAGTGCGGCTCAATTCGGACGCGCGCTGGGACACGTGGACGCACTCCCCTCGTTGACGCCTATTGTCGCGGCGACTATAGTGGCCCAAAGATGCCGGCCAACGAAACTCAACAGCGGACCGCAATCGATTCGCGTCTTCTGCGCGATCTGAAGAAACTTCTCGGCAAGGACGGCGTCCTACACACGCCGGAAGACCTGCTGCTCTACGAATACGACGGCTCAGTAGAGGTGGCGCGGCCGGACTGCGTCGTATTTCCCCGCACGGCGGAAAATGTGGTTGGGATCGTGCAACTCGCGAATCGCCATAAAGTTCCGCTCGTCGGGCGAGGTGCGGGAACCGGCCTTTCCGGTGGCGCCATCGCCCGACACGGCGGAATCATCACGTCGTTCGCCCGGATGAACCGCATCGTTGAACTCGACGCTGACAATCAACGCGCGCGCGTGCAGCCGGGCGTGGTGAACGCGGACCTCAGCCTGGCCGTCGAACACCTCGGACTTCATTACGCGCCCGATCCTTCCAGCCAAAAAGCGTGCACGATCGGCGGGAACGTTTCCGAGAATTCGGGAGGGCCGCACACGCTCGCGTACGGAGTGACGACAAATCACGTGGTCGCGCTTGAAGTCGTGCTGCCAAGCGGCGAGCTGATGCACTTGGGCAGCGCCGCGCTCGACACACCCGGCTACGACCTGACCGGCCTTTTCGTCGGCTCCGAAGGCACGTTCGGTCTGGTGACGGAGATTACGGTGAGGCTCACGCGCCTGCCGGAAGCGATCAAGACGCTGCTCGCGATCTACGATACAGTGGACGACGCGACCGAGACGGTGGCTGAAATCACGGCGCGCGGGATCACTCCGGCGGCGTGCGAGATGCTCGACGGCTGGACGATTCGCGCGGTGGAAGACTACGTTCACGCAGGGTTTCCACTCGACTGCACCGCGATACTACTGATCGAAGTGGATGGGCTGCGCGAAGTGGCCGAAGCCGAGGCGAAAGACGTAGCGGACGTTTGCCGGCTGCACCGCGCGCGCGAGGTGCGCGTGGCTCGCGACGCGCGCGAGCGCGATCTTTTGTGGAAGGGCCGCAAGAATGCGTTCGGCGCCGCTGGGAGGCTGTCGCCCAGCTACTACACGCAGGACGGCGTGATACCCCGGTCGAAGCTTCCCGCCACGCTGCGCCGCATCGGAGAAATCAGCAAGAAATACGGCCTCCAGATCGGCAACGTGTTTCACGCCGGCGACGGCAACCTGCATCCCATCATTCTTTTCGACGAGCGCAACGAAAAGCAGTTCGGCGACACGATTCGGGCGGCCGACGAAATCATCGAGTTCTGCATTCAGGTGGGCGGCTCGATCACGGGCGAGCACGGCGTGGGAATGGAGAAGGACCGGCTGATGCCGCTCTACTTCAACGAAGCCGATCTCGACCTGATGCGGCGCGTCCGCGACGTCTTCAATCCAACGGGCCTGCTCAATCCCGGAAAAATTCTCCCGGATTCGAAAGGCTGCGGCGAAATCTACGTGCGTCCTCAGCCGGCTTCGGGCGCGCCTCCCGCATGAGCATGACTTCCACAGGAATTGCCTCGCGCCTGGCGGAAATCGCGGGCGCCGCGAACGTTTCGTCCGATCCCTCACAGGTCGCGCCGTATCAAATCGACGGCAAGACTCCCGCGGCAGTGGCGCGGCCGGGCTCGAGCGAAGAGGTCGCCGAGATCGTGAAATTCGCCGCGGCCGAAAGGCTGGCGATCATCCCGGCGGGCGCACGAACGAAGCTCGGAATCGGCATGCCCCCGCGGCAGTACGATCTGGCGCTTGATATGACGCGTCTCGACCGCGTTCTCGCGTACGACTCGGGCGACTTAACCCTCAGCGTGGAATCGGGAATCACGCTGCGGAAGCTGGCGGGTGTGCTCAGCGAGCACGGGCAGTTCATTCCGCTGGCGGTCCCATTCATGGACCAGGCGACCGTGGGAGGAACGATCGCTTCGGGCGTCGATTCGCCGCTGCGGCAGTTGTACGGGACGGCGCGGGACTACCTTCTCGGGATAGAGTTCGTGACGAGCGACGGCGTGGCAAAGAAAAGCGGCGGGCGCGTGGTGAAAAATGTGGCCGGGTACGACATACACAAATTGATGGTCGGCGCGCTCGGCACGCTCGGCGTCATTACGAAGATCAACCTCCGCACATTTCCGATGCCAAGGATGACGCGCACGTATGTCGCGAGGTTTCGCTGGGCCAACGGCGCGTGCGAATTCCGGCACGCCATCGCGCGATCTCACCTGCGGCCGCAGAGCATCGAGATCATCGCGGCGAGAGACTCGAGTCTGCTGCGGCTCGACGATCGTCCTGGGTCTCTGTTCGAAAACGGTCGTTGGTCCGTGCTGGTTTCGGCCGCCGGGGAAGTGGAAGTGTTGAATCGCTACCGCCGCGAACTGGAAACACTCGCGCGCGGGGCCGACCAGAATGCACTCGAGTCATTCACCGAGCTGGGCGACGCAGATGAAAGCAGGCTCACGTCGTACGTCCGTGAATTCCCTGCCCTTGCCGCAAAAGCTTCCCAGCCGGCGGCCATTCTCAAAATCAGCGCGCTCCCGAAGAGCTTCGCGGGGCTCGCGGAGGGAATTCACTCAGTCGCGATGCGGCACGATATTCCGTGGGCCGTGATGATGCGCGGAGTCGGCGTGACGTACCTCGCGCTCACGGCTCAGGACCAGAGCGCCGAGTCGCTGCGACACTTGAAGGATGCGTGCGCCTCCGCCCTGCGCTGTTGCGTCGAGGGGATGTGGGGCCGCGGCGTGATGCCCTGGTGCCCGGCGGAATTCAAGCGCGAGATGAACGTGTGGGGCGAGACGTCCGGCGATTTCGCGCTGATGCAAAAGCTGAAAAATGTCTTCGACCCTCACGGCACCTTCGCGCCGGGAAGATTCGTGGGGGACCTTTAACGCGATGTCTGCTCCCCTCGCAAGCGGATTCGCAGGCGCGGACAAGCCCGAGTACGCGGACTATTCGCGGTGTGTTCACTGCGGGCTGTGCCTGAATCATTGCCCGACGTACCGTCTGTGGCATCAGGAAGCCGATTCGCCGCGCGGGCGGATCCGGCAGATGCATCTTGTGGACGAAGGCCGTCTCGAGCTGGGCGAGGGATTCGTCGCTCATATCGACCGGTGCCTGGATTGCCGGGCATGCGAGACGGCGTGCCCTTCGGGCGTGGAGTACGGAAAACTCGTCGAGCTGGCGCGCGCGCAGATCGAGCAGCAATACAAACGGCCGTTCGCTTCGCGGGTTGCGCGCGATTTCGTCTATCGGCGGCTACTCCCGTATCCGAAGAGAATCGCGGCCGCCGCACGCGTTCTGCGGGTCTACCAGCGATCGGGATTGGCCGCGCTTGCCCGAGGCAGCGGTGCGCTGCGCCTGCTGGGATTGCACGAGCGTGAGCGGCTGATGCCGGAGATCGACTCGCAATTCTTTTCAGACGAGATGGGAAAGACGTTTCCCGCGCGGGGCGCGCGGCGGGCGCGGGTGGCATTGTTCGCGGGGTGTGTCGCGCAGGTGACGTTCAGCGAACTCAATCGAGCGACGATTCGAGTGCTGCAGGCGAACGGCTGCGAAGTAGTGGTGCCAGCCAATCAGGTGTGCTGTGGGGCGCTCCCTGCGCACGCCGGGGTACGGGACGTGGCGCGCGATCTTGCGCGCGCAAATCTCGGTGCATTGCCGGAAAAAGACTTCGACGCCATCATCACGAATGCGGCCGGGTGCGGCTCGACGCTCAAGGAGTGCGCGCACCTCATCGGCGCGAACGATGCCTCACATCAACCGGCTGCGCGATTTGCGAGCAAAGTGCGCGACGTCAGCGAATTCCTGGCGGAGCTGGGATTGACAGCCCCGCTACGAACCGTGCCACTGCGCGTGACGTATCAGGATTCCTGCCACCTCGCACACGGGCAGAAGATCCGCGAAGCCCCGCGCAAATTGATTCGCGCCGTGCCGGGAGTGGAGCTCGTGGAAATGCCGTGGGCCGATCAGTGCTGCGGCTCCGCCGGCGTATACAACGTGACGGAGACGAAGGCGTCGCTCGAATTGCTGGCGGTGAAGATGGAGTCGGTGCGCGAAACTAAGGCGCAGGCTATCGTCACGGCGAATCCCGGCTGCATCTTGCAACTCCGCGCCGGAGCCAAAATCCACGGCACCGGACACGAAATTCTCCACGTGGTTGAACTCCTCGACCGCGCAATCAGTCAATAGGAAGAGCTACTTTTCGCCGACGAGGTAGCGGCAGCCGCTAGGGCCCATCTGCGCGGAGTGAGTTGCTCCGGCGGGAACGTCGCAGCGATCGCCCACACAATAGGTTTTGGACTTGCCGTTCATGGTAAGAGTCATTTCACCGTCGAGAATGATGTGCGCGGTGAGGCCGGCGTGCGTGTGGTCGGGATAGAACGCCTGCGGACCGTCCTGCCAGACAAACGTGTGAGAAAAGCCTTCGGACTCGAGCTGCTTCCACAATTCACGTTCGTTCGGCGGCGCCATTCGGCGAATTATAGCAGGAGGGACGCTTGCGGGCGTGTTGGGGGGATTCCGCCCGCAAGCATTGTTCGTACTTCGTGGCTGAAAATCTCAGTCCTGCGGCGGTGGCGGTCCGGCAGGGGCGCCCGGCGGCGGAGGCAATCTCCGTCCGAAGCGGCGATTCCCGCCCTGCTTCACGGTGTAGTCGGACGGCACCTGAAAGAGCGAAGCGTCCGGCTCCCGCCGCTGGACATTGGTCAACTGGAACGTCGTCTCGCCCATGCGCGGATCGGAGCGTTTCGTCATCACCACGGTTTGCAGGTCGGACGAGTACCACCTCTCGGTCGTGATCGTGATGGGATTCGCGTTGCCGATCGCGCCCGCGGGAATCGTGCGCGTAGTGCGCGTGCCCTCCGCCTGCACGCCGTTGATGGTTTGCGTGCCGAGCGAAGTGGTGACGACATTGTTCCGATTGCCCCGCATTCCGGCCGGCGGCGCAAACTGTGCATCAGGCGCCGCGCCTGCGCCGCGCTTGCCGTGCGGCGGTCGCGCCGTCTTGCGCGCAATCTTCCGGTCCGGCTCGAGGATGTATTGCGCGGCGGCGACGCTATCGTTTATGAACACCACATGCGGCGCGGCCTGCCCCGAAGTGGCCCAGGGACCGATTGCGGGCAGCGTCATATCGCGGCGGGTGCGGCCCTGGCCGTCGCGCGCAAATGTGCCGGATGAGCTGCGCTGGATCTGATTGCCGTCGGCCAGCGTCTGCGTCGTCTGGCTGGAAAAGGATGCGCTAAAGGGCGCGCCGGTGACCGTCTTGCCACCGAGGCCGGCCTCGAAGCCCACGAAACCCAAGGCATCGTCGGACATCGGTCCGAACCCACCATGACGCCCCTGAGGCCCGGGCGGCGGCACTGGGGGACCGGATTGCGCGTAGGCGACACCCGATATGGCGAGAACCGCTGCTGCGATGGCCGCCCAGCAAATACGCATGAACTTGGCTCTGACTTTCATTGGGTCCACTCCTCTCCAACTCCAGAAAACTGTCGTCTCTCCAAACCGCAGAGTGAGCAACTTACTCGTCGAGGCTCGCTTGTGAAACCAATCGAATCGCTTGCGGGGCGCCATCCTCGCTCAGGACAATGTCCGCGGGAATCCGATCCGCCGATCCCAGGTCGGTGACAGGCAACCCAAGCGACGCCAGCGCCGGACGCGTGAGAAGCACGCGGACAACGGCTCCGCCATCCAGCGCGTTCGGATCGTCGGCGTAGGGCAACGAAACGAACGCCGTCTCATCATCGGAATCATTCGACTGGCTATCTGCCGACTGGTCTTCGTTCGAATCGGGTACAGGCGCGACCGGCGCAGCAATGGGCGACGAGGTATGGTTGGCGGCGGAGTCCCTTGCCGCATCGGAGCCCGCGGCTGGCGGGAACCGATGGCGCAACGAATATCCCAGAACGAGAAGCAACGCCGCAGCGACGCCGAGCGCGGCGAGCTGCCAACGCACTCCGTGGCGGGAAGCCGAACGGCTCTGCACGCGGACCTCTTCCACCAGAGCCCTCGCTACGCGGGGGTGCGCTTGTCGTTCGGCCTCTCGCGCGGCCAGAGTCCGAAGCGCGAAATCGAGAGATTCAGCTTCGATCATCCGTAGCGCGCAGCGGCCGCACGACTCCGCATGGGCCAGAGCGCTTCGGCGAAGCGCGAACCCTTCTGTGCCGGGCCTGTCGAGATCCTGGAGGATCTCGCCAAATTGAGCGCAGTCCATGGAAGTCCTCTCTTCGTTCATTCGCCCACCACCGACGCGCGGCGCGCCGGACGCGGATCGCGAAGTTTCTCGACCAAGATTGCCCGGGCTCGGTGCAGGCGCGACCGGACGGTGCCGACCGGACATCCGAGCAGCGACGCCGCTTCTTCGTACGTCATCTCCTGCAACTCACAGAGGACAACGACTTCGCGGTAATTCTCGGGCAGCGTCGAAATGGCCTGCCGAAGCCGGCCGATTGATTCGCCCAGCACCAATTCGTCCGGGCCGGTGACGGTGCGTGAATGCCCATTCCCGTTGCCGAAGGCTCCGTTTCCGGATGCGGAGTGGGCGGCGCGTGCGCCGCCGGAGACCGTATCGCCCAGATCGTCGGCGTCGCCCGTGAAGGGCACCAGGCGCCTGTCCTGCTCCCATCGCTTCCGCAGATGGTTGCGCGCGATGCCGAAGAGAAAACCTCCCAGCGTTCCGCGGGCGGGATCGAATCGTCTGGGATTCCGAATCAGAGTCATGAAAACCTCTTGGGTCACGTCGTCGGCCACGCCCGCGTTGCCCGTCATATGCAGAGCAAATCGATAGATCGCGGGATGCGTGCGCCGATACACCTGGGCGAAGGCGTCTTCGTCTCCGGCCATCATGCGCCGCAGCAGAAGGGCGTCCGAGAGATCGATCGGCTGACTCATTTCCGTATTAATTTGGACGGCCCGTGCTGCTTCTCGTTTCATATTGCGGGCGGCGGGCGAAAAGGTTCCCGAATTGTCTGGCCCGCGGCCGAACCGATAGTGCCCCCATTGCATCAAGTTGCGTCACACGGGGCATACGGGTTCTTGACCGGCGAGCCGCGTTTCAATAACGTAGGGGCCGGCTAGATACCCACAGGACGCCCGAACGCCACCTATATCTCGGGTCGGCTTCTCGGCCGCAGCAGGAGGAGCAATGCAAGAGTTCGATCCGCACGTGCTCGAGGAGAAAGCGGTCCCGCCGCCGGCCGAGTTCAGCAAGCGCGCGCACGTCAAGTCGCTGGAAGAATATCGCAAGATGTACGAGCGGGCCGAGCGCGACCCGGAGGGCTTCTGGGGCGAGCAGGCGAAAATGCTCGACTGGTTTTCGCCCCCTACGCGAGTGCTCGAATGGAAACAGCCGCACGCGAAGTGGTTCGTCGGCGGGAAGTTGAACGTCGCCCATAACTGCGTCGATCGCCACGCCGCAAAGCACCCCGACAAGCCCGCGCTCCTCTGGGAAGCCGAGGACGGCTCGAAGGTGCGACTCACATACGCGCAGCTTCAAGAACGTGTGTGCAGGTTTGCGAACGCGCTGAAGTCCGTCGGCGTGAAAGCGGGCGATTGCGTGGCCATCTATCTGCCGATGATCCCCGAACTTCCCATCGCCATGCTGGCCTGCGCGCGAATCGGCGCGGTGCATTCGGTGGTGTTCGGGGGATTCAGTGCGACGGCGCTGGCCGACCGCATCGCGGACGCGAAGTCAAAGGTGCTCATCACCGCAGACGGTGGATATCGCCGGGGCAAGGTCGTTCCGTTGAAAGACACCGCGGATGCGGCCGTGAAGAAATGCCCAACGATCGAGAAATCCATCGTGGTGAAGCGCACGGGAGAGAAGGTGGGGTGGCAGGAGGGTCGCGACCTTTGGTGGCACGATATTGAGAAGGCGGCGTCGAAGGATTGCCCTGCGGTGCCTTTCGATTCCGAGCACCCCCTCTACATCCTCTACACGAGCGGCACCACGGGAAAACCGAAGGGCGTGCTGCACACGTCCGCGGGCTACTTGCTGCAATGCATGTGGAGCACGCGGCTCGTCTTCGATCTGCGCGACGACGACGTCTATTGGTGTACCGCGGATATCGGCTGGGTTACGGGCCACAGCTACATCGTCTATGGGCCGCTTGCGAACGGCGCGACGATCGTGATGTACGAAGGCGCGCCCGACCAGCCGCGCAAGGACCGCTTCTGGGAGATCGTCGAGCGGTACAAGGTGACGATCTTCTACAGCTCGGCGACCGCCGTCCGCGCGTTCATGGCGTGGGGCAAGGAATGGCTCGACAAGCACGACATCTCAAGCCTGCGCCTGCTCGGCACGGTGGGCGAGCCGATAAACCCCGCGGCTTGGAAGTGGTATTACGAGGTCATTGGGAAAAATCGTTGCCCGATTGTGGATACATGGTGGCAGACGGAGACCGGTTCGATTTTGATCTCACCGCTCCCGGGCGCTACGCCGACGAAGCCCGGGTCAGCCACGCTTCCCATGCCAGGAATCATCGCCAAGGTCGTGAACATGAAGAACGAGCCGGTGGGACCTGGCGAGACGGGCTACCTCACGATACAAAAGCCGTGGCCCTCGATGCTGCGGACGATCTACGGGGACGACGAACGCTATGCGCGCGAGTACTGGGAAAAGATCCCCGGCGTCTATTTCGCGGGAGACGCGGCGCAATGCGACAAGGACGGTTACATCTGGGTGCTGGGGCGCGTGGACGACGTGATCAAGGTCGCCGGACACAGGCTGAGCTCGATGGAGATCGAGAGCGCGCTGGTGAGCCACCCGTCGGTGGCAGAAGCGGCGGTGGTGGCGCGGCCGGACGAGATCAAGGGCGAGGCCATCGTTTGCTTTGTGACCCTGCGCTCCGGACACGCGATTTCGGGGGAACTGCGTGTGGCGCTAATGGAGCACGTGGCGGTGACGATCGGCTCGATCGCGCGGCCGGCCGACGTCCGCTTCTGCGACATTCTGCCCAAGACGCGCAGCGGCAAGATCATGCGACGTTTGTTGCGCGAACTGGCCCACAAAGGGGGCATCTCCGGCGATACGACTACGCTTGAAGACATGGCCGTCATCGAGCGTCTTGCAAAAGCTCAGGGCAAGGAAGAGGAATAAATCGCAGGCTGGTGCGCCCTTGGCGGCGCCCAGAGACAAACTATAGGCTCCTTACCCAAGCCCATCGGCCCAGGAGGAACACCTATCATGCGCATCGCGTGGATGATGGTCTCGGCCGTTGTTGCGATTCTCGCCGCGGTGCTGGCGCAACCCGCCCGCGCGCAGTCTGCTGGCGACTGGCCGATGTATGGCCACGATCTGGCATCCACCCGCTTTTCGCCGCTGACGCAGATCAACGCCGGTAACGTCGCGACGCTGACTCAGGCGTGGTCCTATCCGATGCGGCCGGGCGGCGCGGGTCCGTCGGCGGGAGCATTCAGCCAAGTCACGCCAATCGTCGTCCACGGCGTGATGTACTTGCCTGCGGGAAATCGGGTGATCGCCCTCGACCCTGAGACTGGCAAGGAGATTTGGAGCTACCAACGGCCCAAGGGCCTCGTCTCCGCGCGCGGCGTGGCCTACTGGCCGGGCGACGGAAAGAGTAGTCCGCGCCTCTTCTTCACCAGCGGCCACCAGATGGTGGCGCTCGACGCCAGGACCGGCCAGCGCGATCCCGGCTTCGGCGAAAACGGCGAAATCACGATGGACGTGCCATTCGCCGAGGTGCCGACCATTTACAAAAACGTGATCATCGTTGGCGCGAACGTCTATGGCCCGGGAGAGACGAATCTTCACCCGCAAGACGAGGTATCAGGAGCAGCAGGGGGTATTTCAGGAGACTCGCGAGCCTACGACGCTCGCACGGGCAAGAAACTCTGGGCCTTTCATTCGATCGCTCAGCCGGGAGAGGTGGGTCACAACACGTGGGCAGGCGATAGCTGGAAGGGCCGCTGGGGCTCGAACGTGTGGTCCATGACTGTGACGGTCGATGAGAAGCGCGGGATCGTCTACCTACCAATTGGCGGCCCGGCCGCGAATTATTACGGGGGAGATCGTCCCGGAGACAACCTGTTCTCCAACACGCTGGTCGCAGCGGATGCCAATACAGGGAAGCTGAAGTGGTATTTCCAGACCGTCCACCACGAGTTGTGGGATTTCGACTTGCCGCCCGAGCCCGTGCTGCTGGACATCACGCACGACGGGAAGAAGGTTCCCGCTGTCGTACAGACGGGAAAGATCGGCTATGTGTTCGTCTTCGACCGGATGACGGGCAAGCCGGTGTTCCCCATCGAAGAGCGCCCTGTCCCCAAGGGCGATGCGCCCGGCGAGCAGTATGCGCCGACCCAGCCGTTCCCGGTGAAACCACCTCCCATTGCACGCGTCTCAATCAGCCGCGATGACATCGTGACCGCGGACGATACGACTCCGGAACACGCCGAGGCCTGTCAAGAATTGTGGGACAAGAGCAACTTCTACAACGAAGGTCCCTACACGCCGTGGGTCGTGCGTTCCAAGCCGGGAGACACCAAGACCACACTCATTTTCCCAGGGGCTACCGGCGGAGCGAACTGGGGAGGGGCGGCGTCCGATCCAGGAATGGGATATATCTTCGTCAACATGCAGAACGCTGGCTCGAGCGGTTGGCTGGAGAAGAATCCGAAATATAGTCCGGCCACTGCGGGGAATGAGGTTGAATATCATCGTGGCAGCGGCGCCGGCAGCCAGTATGGCTCCTTCAGCGCGCCTGCGAAGGACGCCAGTGGCAAGGTGCTCGGCAGCTGGCCGTGCCAGAAGCCGCCGTGGGAGAGCTTGTCCGCAGTCAACGTGAACACAGGCGAGATCGCCTGGCAGGTGCCACTCGGCATCACCGAAGAGCTGCCTGAAGCGAAGCGGCACACGGGCCGGGCTGGCGCGTTTGCAGGTCCCATCGCAACGGCGGGAGGGCTTGTCTTCATCGGAGCGACGAGCGACAACCGGTTCCGCGCGTTCGACTCGAAGACCGGCAAGGAGCTCTGGTCCACCAAGCTCGGTTACACGGCGACCGCCGTGCCGATCACGTATCAAGGCAAGAACGGAAAGCAGTACGTGGCCATCATGGCCGCCAGCGGCGGCGAGGGCAGCGATCAGGCGTTGGTGGTGTACGCCCTGCCCTAGGGCAGCGGACACCGACGCAAGAGCCGCGACCTCCACCCGAAACCGCCGCTCCGATATGGCTGGGAACGAAGTTCCGAGTCAGTTCATGAGCCAGCGCGTTCCCCCTACGTCTGAATGTTAGCGAGGTTGGCTTCGGGCCGCTCCCGAAGGATCAGCGGCAGCAGGAAATCCTGCAGCCGGCCGCTTTCCGCCATCGTCAGTTGGTTGAGTTGAATCCCCATCCGGTTCCCGCCCAGCACGCGCACGACGGAACCGAAGCCCACTACAGGTTTCATCTCCGGGGACAGGTACAGGCTCACATGAATGGGAGAGCCTGCCGGAATGCTGCGGGGGCATTTGACGAGCATGCCGTTGAGGCTGACGTCGATGGTTTCGCCTTCCCATTCGCCCTTCTCGGAATCGAGCCGCACCCTGGATTGAAAAGGAATGCGCCGGAACCGGCGCCTTTCATGCTCGACGGCTCCCTGAGTGGCGCGGATCAGTTTCAGCAGGCGCGCCTTATCGATGGGCTTGTAGAGGAAGAAACTGGCGCCCGCGGCAAACCCTTGCGAAACGGCCCCGGTACTCTGGTCGTCGCTGACCAGGATGATCGGCGTCATCTGGTTGATTCCCGAACTCCGGGCCTGCCGCGCCAACTCGAGTCCGTCCGGTGGCGGCATGCGGAAATCGAACAGGGCCGCCGCGAATTTTTCGTCCCGAAGGTAATGTTCCGCTTCCGCGCCGCTGGTCAGTGTCAAGGTCTCGATGCCACTTGAGCTCAGGACGGCATGGATCAACTCGCATTCGGCGGGTTCGTCATCCACGATCAGAGTGCGCCTCTGCATGAAATCCTCCCTGTGCAGAGGTTATCGGCTTGAAGGGGAGGCTTCCGTAGTGGCTACGCGGCCAGGAGTGCCGCAAATGTGCGGCTCCGGCGAATCAATGAATGGCAATGCGCCGGACGAGGGCCGGGATCAGCAGAATCCGATCGGTCTATTCGAAGGCTTCAGGCAGTCTATCAGCCGATCGCCGCTCGGGACTGACCGCCCGACTGGCGTCCGGAAGCGGGGGCCGGCCTGAACCGCGACAGCCGGGCCTTGGGCTCGCCTTCGAAATCCACGATATCGATCGCACGATACGGCTTTTCACGCTCGCACGATCTGCATCGAAGGCTGAACACACGGGCCTGGTGCTCTTGCAGGGACGTAGATTCCGTGCCTTTGGCTGCGGATTCCATTCTGACAATGATTGCAGGAAGCGGGATTGGCTGTCTGCAGGACAGGCAAAGGACTCCGCGATAAGACTGCTTGATCGAGTCTTGCGTCATGCTAAAGGTCTCCTAAGATTTGCACTGCTCGAATGATGGGAAACGGATAATACACGGAGTTCTCGTCGGTGTCCAGCCGGGCCGAGCAGGTTGTCTTAGCCCAATAATTCTGTCACCCCTTAACGGCCCAGTGAAAATGTCACCCTATGAACCGGGAGACATTTCGCT